>ENA-UOOM01000012-UOOM01000012.1-fermentation-metagenome-genome-assembly--contig:-NODE-12-length-282947-cov-92.494645_pt1 | contig 282947 bp, 310 predicted proteins | sample MGYA00245781_ERZ724031 | MGnify/ENA primary metagenome ERZ724031 (study PRJEB28704, sample SAMN03018317) | fermentation metagenome | biome: anthropogenic terrestrial biome; feature: soil...
AGAAAAAGACCCTGGAGCATTCGAAGAAGAAGCAATGATCATCCAAGTAGAAGAAGGTGGCGGAGAAGAGGAAGAAGGCGAAGAAATTAGGCCTGTTGCTCCAGAAACAGCATTAATCGATGCTAGAGTCCGTAACATACAGACACAGATAAAGATGATTGGTGCAGATCAGAGAATGTTTGCAGGAATGTATTCTGGTAAAGTACAGGGTATTGCAATTGGATTAGCCTTTACTTTAACAATTGGAGTACTACTGCTTATATAAGGAGGTTTAATAATGGTTACATTCTCAAGCAAACCTAATATACGTGGTCTAAGAAAAACTGTTGAGCAAATTAATTGGAGTACCCAGTTGATTGGTCGTGATATGAGACTATTTTCAGGTCTTGTAGCCACCAGAATTTATGGAATGGCTATGGGTTTTATCCTGGCTTTAATTCTAATTGGCGGACCAATTGCATATAAAATAATAGTGGGGGCATGATTTAGATGGCAGAAGATTCAATACCTCAAATACTTGTCCCTTCAGAGGATTTCAACAGTGCAAATGAGAGATTAGATGATGTTGAAGAAAAAGTTGAATTCACAGCTGGTGAAATCTCTCAAAGATTAGGTCAACAAATAGGTAGGGATATAGGTATTTTATACGGTTTAATAATAGGATTATTCATCCTGTTTGTATTATACAAAGTTTTAACAATAGGAGTATTCCTACAAGCGTTAGGTATGTAATTAGGAGGTTTACGCATGTTTAGATTTGATAAAGAACAAGTAGTATTAGATGTCGCCGGAATCAAAGTTGGGGGCCAGCCTGGTGAATATCCAACTGTTCTGGCAGGAACTATATTTTATGGCGGACATAAAATTATAAGCGATGAAAAAGCCGGTGTTTTTGATAGAGACAAAGCAGAAGAATTAATTAAAATTATGGAAGAAATGTCTGATGTTACTGGAAACCCATGTATTGTCCAGACCTTTGGTGCGACTTCTGAAGCAATGGTCAAATACCTGGAATTTGTAGGAGAAGTAACAGATGCGCCATTCATGATTGACTCAACTTCAGCAGATGCTAAGGTTGCGGGTGCGAGACGTATAGATGAAATGGGATTATCAGAAAGAGCAATCTACAACTCAATTAACATGTCATCTGAAAAGGATGAACTGGATGCTGTTGCAGCAACAGATATTTCAGCATCAATTGTTTTGGGTTTTAACCCTATGGAACCTGGTGTTGCAGGTAAACTCAGCATTTGGGAAGACGGTGGAAGCGCACTTGATGAAGGGCTACTTGCAATGTCTGAAAAGTGTGGAATTACCAAACCATTCATGGACGTAGCTATTACTCCATTAGGTCAGGGCGCAGGACCAGCTCTAAGAACATCCTTTGCAGTTAAAAGCAAATGGGGATACCCTGTAGGTAGTGGTATCCACAACGTGCCTTCTGCATGGGACTGGCTTAGAACATACAAAAAACCTGTAGATAAAGGTGGACTGGGACATGCAGAAGCATGGCCTGTTTGTGACGTAGGTTCAAACCTGATCCAGCAATCTGTAGGTGGAGACTTTGTACTCTTTGGTCCTATTGAAAACTCAAGAATGGCTTTCCCTGCATGTGGTATGGCTGACATATTCATGGCAGAAGCAGCAAAGGATATAGGAACAGAACCAGTTGAAGAACACCCAATATTCAAACTGCTCTAATTAGGCGATTCGCCTAAATTTCTTTATTTTTTTTTGATTTAGAAGTATTTAATAATTAAAATTTAATTTTACATCCAGATCTTTGCAAACATTTAAATGCCATGATATGGGAAATATACTTCCGGCGTAATATGATTCAGTTGATAGGATTTTATTAGGAATCTAAATATTCTCCTTATTAATGGTCATAAAGGCAGCAGATTTATTTGTTGATAATATCATAGAAATTAGCAAGGCACTGGAATCTCTCAAATAATACTGGGAGTAACTGCATCTGCAATAAGAACATCACTTCCTGAATTCAGCTCAGTAATGATGGCCACTTTAATTGGAAGCAGTGTTGGTGTGGGTGTAGTAATATGCTCAAATTATGGAACATTAAGGAATACTGGTATTTTGGCCTTTTTAATGGGTATAATTCAAACCAATCGCCGGAAAATAAAGTGTAATGGTGTAATAATGCTTTAAACAGCATTGATATTGAGCTTTATGCTTTTTGTAAATGAAATTACAAGAATAGTGGGAATTATTTTAATAGCAGCATATGTTGCGTATATGTGGATATTAATTAAAGCCCAAAAGGAAAATTCGAAAAATAATCCTGAAAAAGCAATGAAAAAAATCTATCAACCGTAAAAATATATTTCTTTTAATAATAGGACTTATAGGTTTAATAGCTGGATGCATGTGCTCGTGTACAGTGGAGCTGGACTTGCAGAAGTTGCAGAAATACCAGGTGTTAGTTTGACTGTTCGTACTGGGGATAAGTACAAGTGCACCTGAAATTTGTAGTAACCCTAACTTCAGCGATGAAAAAATTGTATAACATTTCATTTTGGGCTGTGCTGGGCAGTATTGTATTTATAGTGAAGAACCTGAGTAATTAAACTTTTCTTAAAAAAAATAACCTGTTTAAAAGAGTTATAAGACTTCAACCATAATCCATTAATGAATAAAATAAAATCAAAGTATAAAAAATTAAGTATCTAACTATAATATAATGATAGGAATAGGATTCCGGATCTTTTTGTAAAAATATTCCTATAACCTCTTTTACATTTGATACACCAGTCATGATTTTTGTAACATAGCTTTTAATTGTTTTTACATGGTGGAAAATGAAACTTACAGGATATGCGGGATTAACTCTTGTGGTTATCTACCTGTGTTATATTGTGATAAGGATATATATTTCTATATAAGTCTTAAATTGGGAAATATAATTTAATTAATTATTTTTTGGCTAATCAGTTGCTTCAAATAGAAATATAACAAGATTTAAATCGAACAATTTATATTTAATTCTAACAATAAATCATTAATAGTTCTTAATTCTGGAGGGAAATCATTGTCGTTTTTAGGAAAGATATTCAGTAGAGGTCCAAAACCGGTTATAGCAAAAAGCAGGTATATTACAATCGAAGAAGCTAAAATGGCATCTTTTACAAAGAAAAGGGTCGGACAAGGATATGGGCAAAATCTTCGACCTGATGTTTATTATATAGTCGCATCTGTCGAACTTGGAAATACAACCACCAAATGTATATTAACAGCTACAAATTTAAACACCAGCAGAACATATCTTCTGGACAAAACAGTTAAAATGACCAGGGACATCAGACCTCCAAAGAAAGGTGAAAAGGTTTTTGGTGAAACTGTATGGGAAGTAGAGCTTACAAAAGAATCTGTTGCTGAAATGGTTAGAGATACCATTTTAGAATCAGTAAAACGTTCAAAAATAGATATAGAAAAAGACCTTGATTTTGTGGTGCGTTCTACAGGGGTTACTGCAGGATTTGGAACTCCTGAAGAAGTAGGGCACCTTATAATAGCTCTTGCAGATGGATGCCTTGATGCAGGAATTCCACCAAGGAAGATGGCACCTGCATTGTCTATAGATAGTTTTCCTAAAAGATTAAGAGATTTTACACTTATAGATAAGGTTATGTTCGATGGGGCAGTTGTTAGTGTAATTCCTCCAACTGGAAGAGCAGTTGTTGCAAATGAAATGGAAGGAGAGCTTGTAACTGCAGGCATAAAAGTAGGTGCTAAATGGACTGACGTTGATTACAGGAATCCATGTGTTTCCATAGACTTCGGTACAACCCTTGCTGGAAGAATTACAAATAGTCAGGAGCCATATGCAAGAACAATAGGTAATTTCTGTGGCCTTGCAGGTGGTGTATCAGATGCGATAATTAGAGGTACTGAAAAAGTGGATAAACGTGGAGGAGCAGCTTTAGATCTGTACACTCGAGACATTTTAAAGAAAGCAGACTGGAAGAAAGCAGAAGAATATGCATTGCGCGCCCACGAACATTTAGATATAGGAAAAGTTCCAGAAGGCAGGAAAAGATTTGGAACGGTACCTGTAGATCCAAAAGCAGCATATGAAGCTGGAACAACAATTATTGGATGTGATGTAGGGAAAAATGGAGATAAAATCCCTAAATTGGCAGAACTTGGTCATGAAATTTATACTGAAAGTGATATTCACACTTTATTTGCCACACTTGATCATGTAAGTGCAATGATTGTAAAACGACTTCTTGATGAAGCGTTTGCTGAAGGAGTTATTGATGAAGGTTCTGCATTGGGTGTAACTGGTAGGGCAGGAATAACTGGAAGAAAACCTGAACTTATCATGAAATATACAAAAGATCGTTTTAAAGACGTATTATTTGTATCTGATGCCCTTGCAATGGGTGCAGCTGTAATGGCTCGTTGTATGAATTCTATTGGAACACCACATATTCCAATTGGTGGTAGACAGGGTGGTCCATGTATACTTGGGCAGAGAAGAAAGATCCAGAGACAGAAAGGGATGCAATAGTATTATGTATTCCTTTAATCAATTTTTGTTTAGTCAGTATTAATTTATATCTAAAATTGCTTTATTTTTGAATTTAACAGTTATTCAAGCAACAGTATACCAAATGCACCCCTATAAAGAAGAATTAAAATTATAAATATTGAAAGTAGGGATGTCCATAATATTACAGCCATATTAGTCATTCTTTTTGTTTTATTAGTCTTTTCAGAGTCTATTGGGCGAATTTTCTGAAATTTAAAGGTTAAAATACCTGCTAAATTAACACACAAGGTTTATGAAAAAAAGTAGAAATGCACCCAGAGTCAGTGAAAACTCTCCAGAGCCGAATAATAATCCACATATTACTAGTGGGGGAGTAATGCTACAGCCGCCATCACTCCAATTAGAGTAGTGCTGAAACCAACAGTAAAAGCTAATGCGCTAGCAATACCCGAAGCAAATGCAAGAGTTATACTTCCAAGATTAATTCTTGCTCTTAAAGCAATTTCTGGGTTGTTGGATCAACTGTGAAAATTAATTCAATACATATGGATAATATAAATGCTATTAGAAAACCTATGTAATTACTTTTAATGGAATCTATGGCTAATTTTGTATCTCCTCGGACTGTAGCTAACGATAAAGCCAGGTTAGGGCCTAAAAATGAGGCTATAACTATAGCTCCAATTATAACAGCCACGTTAGTGTTTAATACCCCAATTTCAGCAAATTACGGATAAAATTACCATTAAAGTGAATATATTAGATAATTTAGCTATATCGAATATATTTGCATATATTTCATGACGGATGAGTCTGTTTATAAGTTCACGTGGGTCCAGACGGTCTGTTAAATCTTCAAGTGTTGTATCTTCTTCAGTAGCTTTATATTTTTTCAATGCTTTTTAATAGGTTCAGGTCTGGAGTTGAGCTTTGAATTATTGCAACTTTAGGTTTATTAATACCTGCATTTTGTGTCAGTTCATACAATTGAATGAAGTTCTGGGGCTTCTGAAACTTTTTTTGCTCCATACATTTTAAGCACAATTTTATCAGAATAGAAATATGAACCGAAATTCATAGCAATTGACAGTACAAAACCAATTAATATTCCTCCTAAAAAGCCTATTTTAAAGAAGGATCCTATTAAACCAAATACGCCCATTAATAGGAGTGTTAATATGGTAAATAAGAGTAATGTTTTAATGTTTTCAAACATTTGGTTATCACCACTGTTTTAAATTTGTATTATTTTTCTTTAATTTTTTGCTATTATTCAATTTTAGCAAAGAATATTAGAGGATCTAAATACATATAAACTTCGTGCTAATATATTCATCTTAAAATTTTAAGGAAGTTTCAAAATGGTCACAGCTTTGGTAATGGCAGGGGGGAAAGGCAGTAGAATGAATTTTAAGGATGAAAAGCCCCTTATAAAAATAAATAACAAACCAATGATTCAGTATGTTATTGATGCACTTCTTCATTCAAAAAAAGTAAATAATATAATCACCGCCACCAGTAAAAACACCCCAAAAACAGATGATTTTTTAAAAAAACAAAATATGAAAACATTGATGACCCCAGGTAAAGATTATGTAAATGATCTTGGTTTTATACTTTCAAGTTTCGACCCAGATGATACTATACTTACAATTACAGCTGATTTACCTCTTATAACAGATAATATAATTGATTTAGTAATTAATGAATATGAAAAATCTCCAAAACCAGCAATGAGCGTTTTAATTCCAGTGGAGTTTTTTAAAAAATATGGTCTAAAACCCACTTCAACATTTGATAATTTCGTACCTTCGGGATTAAATATATTAAGGGGTACTAACAAGACACAAAATGAGGAAGTTTTAATATTAGAAAAAATAGAACTTGCCGTAAACATTAATACGTGTAAAGACATAAATCTTTTAAAGAAGCTAATGGGTGATGGTGATGACTGAAGAGAGGAAACTTATTAAAGGGGAAGAAAAAGTCTGGAGCGAAATTAAAGGCTATCAGGTTGCAACAAACAATGCAAGAATATTGGGGGAATTAGAAGAACTCATAATAAATGGTAAAACAGGCAAAATCACCGATGTTGTCATTAAAGTTGAAAAAGGCAGGAATATCAACGTTAAAGGCGCAAAGAAAAAAGGAGATCATCTTTTAGTTCCATTTGGAAAAGTTGAAAAAGTTGGTGAATTTATAATAATTTCAGAATCATAACTGAATTCATTATATATTCAACTATCTTATTTTAATAAATAATCAAGTTTTTAGGGCCCTTCATAGAAAGGATGTTTAAAATTATCTTTTTCATTTATTACTTCATCTATTGAAGGTTCTCTTGTAAATGCTCTTTTTAAAGCTAATTTAGCAGCTTCATAGTTATATCTATAAATTTTGTCCTTATCACTAGCATCAGGATGCACAAAGACACTACAAACGATACAGAGATCCTCAGCTTTTTCTTCTGGAATTGTCTCTTCATAGACAGAATCTACGACAGCCATGGCCACAGCTTTTTGTGCAGGCCCAAAAATTTTTACAGCATCACTCATTCCTTTTATTGTAACTTTTGGCACAATCATTGTCACTGGTTTGGCTATAAAATTAGGGGCAATGATTGCATAAAGTGGAGTATGTTTCTCCATTTGAATAGCAAGAGCATTTGCAAATGATTGCCCAACGGGGCCTTCTTTATCTCCTATTATTAAATCTATATGCGCAGATTCATTTCCTTCTCCAACACGTGCTTCACCATTTAAATACATAATATTACCTCAACTAATTAATATGTACTTAACATTGGTTAATATTTTAGGACAATATTTACTAATAAAAATCAATTGAATTAAAAAGAAATAAAATCATTGATAATACTCAATGATTACATACCTTTAAGGCTCATATCAAGCATTCTTTTAGTTTCGTCAGCAAGTTCCTGTGGTAAACCAGTTATATCCATGCTTAAGAACCCTCTTACAATCATTGAAGCTGCTTCTTCTTCTGTAAGGCCCCTTGATGTCAAGTATTGAACTTCCTCTTCAGCTATTTTGCCGACTGCGGCTTCATGAGACATTTCAAGCTCAGTTGCACTTCCTTCAAGCTCAGGAACTGCATACATCATTGAATCATCAGATAAAACTAATCCATGACATTCTAAATGTCCTTTGACGTTCTGTGTTCTGCCTGCAAGATGTCCTCGAGCATAAATCTGTGATTGATCCTGGGTAACAGCTCTTGAAATCATTTCTGTACTTGATCCTTCTCCTTCCAGTATAACTCTGGATCCCATATCTAAAACAGAATCTTTTTGACCCCCAAGAATGGATTGGAACAACACTTTTGAATTTTTTCCAGAACAGTAAGCTGTAGGGTATGATTGAATGCTTCTAACAGGACTTGTGAGAATATAATTACTTATATATGTTGAATCGTCTCCAACCATAACACCGGTTCTTGGACGAACATCCACCTGCTCAGCCCAGTTGTGAACCATGGTAAAAGTAATTTTAGATCCAGGTTTAAGGTAAAATTCAGAAACCCCTACGTGAAGCGCTGAACTTACATCTTCACCAGTTGCACAACCTGTAATAATGTGTATTTCTGAATTTTCTTCTGCAATGATAATATTATGTGCAGTCTGCATTACTTTTTCATCACCAATAAACATACAGGCCTGTAATGGGAATACTTCTTTTGAACCAGGTAACGATCTAATGAAGTAACCGCTACTACCTTCTTCAGATTCTCTAATTGCGGTTTGCGCAGTATATTTATCTGTATCTGGTGCTACAGCTTTCCACATATAATCTTTAATCCAGCCATACTTGTCAAGTGCTACATTCATCCCCATTATTTCAACTGATTCAGAAAAACTTGTACTTACCACTCCGCTCTGATCTACCTGAATGAAGCTTCCAGACCGTTCCTTTTCGCCTGGATCTACGCCTACTTTAAGTAATGTGTCCTGAACTTTTTTTGGAACTTCATTAGCTCTGTTAACCCTTTCATGTTCACCCGCTTCTTCTTTAATGAATTTTTCAAGATCTATGTCTTCTCCATAAAGAGCTTTCTTTTCTTGGGCTTTTCTGGCCTTCTCTAATGCACTTTGCAACATTCAACACATCCCTTAAATCCTTCTTTTCTTATATCTTCCATTATTTCTGCAGGATTACCTGAACAGGCTATTTTACCATCCATCAGTACATTTGCTGTATCTGCATTTACGAAATTTAAAATATAGCCTAAATGAGTTATTAAAAGGCCAGATTTTTCTCTCATACCTGGTTTTTTATTTTTATCCAGCAGTACATTGATTTCTTCTGCAAGCAATTCTACATTTTCAATATCCACGCCTGAATCAGGTTCATCAAACATAATAAAGTCTGGCTTCTGTGCACGAAGTTGTAGAATTTCAGAACGTTTTACTTCTCCTCCTGAAAATCCTAGATTTACATCTCTTTCCAGGAATCTTTCATCGAATTTAAGTTTCCTGACTAGATCCATCATTTCAGGACTTAATTTTTCATCCTCTGGAATTCCACCAATACTTTCCATTTGGAGGATGCTTTTTAATTTTACCCCACGGATTGCGGGTGGATTTTGAAAACTAACTCCAATACCAGCTTTCACACGATCTGTAGTTGTATAGTTGGTTATATCTTCACCCTTAAAGATTATTTCTCCTTTTGTTACTTTGTATTTTGGAAATCCAAGTATTGCATTAAAAAGAGTGCTTTTACCAGACCCATTGGGACCTAAAAGTACGTGGGTTTCTCCTTTGCCTATATTCAAATTTATATTGCTTAAAATTTCTCTTCCATTTACTTCAACAGCCAGATCATTTATTTCAAGTAGCAGTTTTACCACCACCATTTTTAATATAAATTTAATTTTTCTTTTTTCTTAAATTCATGTTTTTGTTATTTATTTTATTTATAATACTTCATATATTTAACAATTGTTAAAATATTAAAAATTAGATAGTTAAGGATTTTAAATTATTTTTTATAATGCAAAAAATTAGATTCATAAATGAAGTCCAATGATATATTCTGGTGTTTTATGGGCTTAAAATAACTTTAAAAAGATTTAAATGATTTTATATTTTAAATAAATGGCTAAAACGGCGCATTTAGAAGGGTAAAAATAGGTTTATTATATATAAACTTTTCGAATTAGATTTATAAATAACCTTTATATTAATTGGTTTTAAATTATAATAAGTGTACATAGTACACAATATTGTACATTAATATAGTACATGGAAAACGCAAGGAGGAAACTCTAATGGCTGAGGATGATATAAAAATCGTTATGTTTTGTTGTAACTGGTGTTCCTACGGTGGAGCAGACACAGCAGGTACTGCAAGGATGCAATATCCTCCGAACATACGTGTAATAAGAGTAATGTGTTCAGGACGTATAGAACCACAATTTGTTCTAAAGGCATTCAAAGAAGGAGCTGACGGCGTCATTGTTGCAGGATGTCACCACGGGGACTGCCACTACGATGCAGGAAACTACAAATTAGACAGAAGAATGAGATTGATTTACAAACTTGTAGAAGATCTTGGAATAGGAAGAGAAAGAGTATACCACGACTGGATCTCCGCATCAGAAGGAGAAAAATTTGCAGAAACAGTCAAAATGATGGTAGATCGTATTAAAAATCTCGGACCATCACCACTCAAAGCACAATTAGCAGAAGTCGAAGAAGCGGAGGCATAAAAATGGCAGAAGAAGGTCAAAAAGCCAAAATATTAACAACATGGCTCTCAGGATGTTCAGGTTGTCACTTATCCATTGCAGATATACACGAAGCACTTATTGATGTAATGGAACTTGCAGACTTTGAACACAGCCCTGTTTTAATGGACGTTAAATACGATGAAATTCCGGAAGTAGACGTTGCTATCGTCGAAGGTGGAATCAGAAACGATGAAAACCATGAAATGGCAGAGAAAATCAGAGAAAAAGCCGGTTTAGTCATTGCATATGGTACATGTGCAGTATATGGTGGTATCCCTGGACTTGGAAACTTATGTGCCAACGAGGAACTCTTACAGGAAGCATATATAAACTGCCCAAGTAACGTAAACCCTGAAGGTATTATTCCAAATGAAGAAGTACCAACCTTTGAAAGTAGGGTAAGACCCCTTGGAGAAGTTATAGATGTAGATTTAAACATACCTGGATGTCCGCCAAGATCAGATGTTGTAGCAGAAGCTATTTTAGCATTACTTACAGGGAAACCAATTGAATTACCAACAACAAACCTCTGTGAAGTTTGTCCAAGAGAAAAGCCGCCAGAAGGAATGGCTATGGACGAAATAAAAAGACAATTTGAATTAGGAAAACCAGAAGAAGATATATGTTTAGTAACTCAGGGACTGGTATGTATGGGTCCAGCAACAATGTCACTCTGTGGAGCAGAGTGCCCAAGCATAGCCGTGCCATGTAGAGGATGTTACGGACCAACCTCTAAAGTTGAAGATCAGGGAGCAAAAATGATAAGTGCGATTGGATCTGACTTTGGAGTTGAACATGATAAGACTGTTGATCCAGAAACAGTTGCTGAACAACTGGATGATGTAGTCGGTACTTTCTACACATTTACACTTCCGGCTTCATTAGTACCTATGAAATTAAGAAAAGGCGAAAGAGGAGAAGCAGCTAAAGCTGGCAAATAATTCCTAAAAGATAAATAGGAGGATTATTATGGTAAAATTAACACTTGAACCTGTAACAAGAATTGAAGGTCACGCAAAAATTACAGTAAGGCTTGACGATGCAGGAAACGTTGAAGAAACCAGACTTCACGTTATGGAATTCCGTGGATTTGAAAAATTCTTGCAGGGAAGACAAATTGAGGATGTACCAAGGATTGTACCAAGAATCTGTGGTATATGTGATGTACAGCACCACCTTGCAGCTACAAAAGCTGTTGATGGCGTATTTGGATTTGGTAGGAACGATATCCTTCCAACTGCTTATAAAATGAGAGAAATTATGAACTGGGGTTCATACATGCACTCACATGCACTCCACTTCTATTTCCTCGCTGCACCTGACTTTATTGCAGGTAAAGACAGAAAAACAAGAAACGTATTCCAGATTATTAAAGATGCACCAGAATTAGCTTTACAGGCCATAGAGCTGAGGAAAAACGCTCTCAGTATTGTTACAGCTATTGGTGGAAGACCAATTCACCCGACATCAAACTTACCTGGTGGAATCACCACAGAACTTGATGATGAAACACAAAAAGATCTACTTGCAAAAGCTCAAAGAAACATCGAATTAGCTGATGCTACACTCCAGACTGCAATTCCAATCTTTGAAGAAAACCTGGATCTTGTAAAGGAACTTGGTTACGTTAAAACATACCATACCGGTCTTGTTAATGATGGTGTATGGGACGTATATAATGGTACCGTAAGGATGAAAGACCCTGAAGGTAATCATTATGCAGAATTTGAGCCAGAAAATTATCTTGACTACATAGCAGAAAAAACAAAACCATACTCTTACTTAAAATTCCCTTACATAAAAGATATAGGTTATCCAGAAGGTATTTACAGAGTTGCACCTCTTTCAAGGATAAATGTAATTGACAAAATGCCAGATGTTGCACCTAAAGCTCAGGATTACCTCAACGAATTTAGAAATACATTTGGTTATGCACATGAACCACTTCTATTCCACTGGGCAAGACTTATAGAACTTATGGCATGTGCCGAAAGTGCTGCCGATGCTTTAGAACAGGATTTATCCGGTCAAAAATGGCCAGATGCAATGGATAAAGTAGCTGGTGAAGGTGTAGGTATTGTAGAAGCACCAAGAGGAACATTAACTCACCACTACGCTACAGATGAGAACGGACTTGTCACTAAAGCAAATATAGTTGTTTCAACAATCCAGAACAACCCATCCATGGAAATGGGTATTCAAAAAGTAGCAAAAGACTACATAAAACCTGGTGTAGAAGTAGATGACAGTATTTTCAACCTAATGGAGATGGTAATAAGAGCATACGATCCATGTCTATCCTGTGCAACTCATTCAATTGATAGTCAAATGAAACTTGCTTCTCTTGAAGTATACGACAGCCAAGGAAATCTGATAAACAAAGTTTAAATGTGGAAAAGATAATAGTAGTTAACAAAGACATTCAGTAATTTAACAAAGACATTAAGGTGAGGAAAAAAAAATGATAGTAGTTAATAAAGAAGGCTGCATTAGATGCGGAGCTTGCGAAGGCACATGTCCGACAGCAGCGATTGCAGTATCACCTGAGGATGTTATTTACTGCGATTTATGTGCTGGTGAACCAAAATGTGTGGCAACTTGTCCAACCGGTGCATTAAAAGCAGAAGAAATGACATTGGACGAATCAGGCACTACACAGACTCGCATAGTGTTCAATCCTTCATTATGTGATGAGTGTGGGGACTGCGTAGAGGTTTGTCCTCCAGACGTCTTAAAACTGGAAGAAGGAAAAGTGCAAACTGTGCCATTACAGGGATTCTGTGTAATGTGTCAGAAGTGCGTAGATGTATGCCCAGTCGACGTTATAGGTATAGAAGGTGTTAAAGAGCCTAAAATAATTGAAAAGGACATTACAGGCCCTATAGCCATTATAGATTGTACTGGTTGTGGAATGTGTGTGGAAGAATGTCCAGTAGATGCTATTACACTTTCTGAATATGGTGAACCAATTGAAATCGATGAAGAAGCATGTATAAAGTGCGGAGTATGTTCGCAAACATGTCCATGGAACGCAGTATACATATCTGGCAAAGAACCAGTTAAAAGATCAAAAGACATCATTGCATTCAATCTCGATGAAGATACCTGTATTGGATGTAATGTTTGTGTTGAAGCATGTCCTGGAGACTTTATTAAGTCTAAGGCAGCAGATCTTTCTGTGGAACTTCCAGATGTCTGTGCAGCATGCGGACTTTGTGTAAACATGTGTCCTGTTGAAGCCATAAACCTTGAAGTCGAACTTGGACCTGCAACACCAGCAGCTGAAATTGGACTTGTCCGAGACGAAGAAGTCTGTATCCTGGACGGCGGATGTGCTACAGTATGCCCTACTGAAGCCATAAAAGTTGTACCTGGTGAGTCATACTCAATGTGTACAAGATGTGGAGCATGTGCTTCAATTTGTCCTACAGGCGCACTAAGAGTAACAGAGATCGACAAAGAGATCAACGGCGAAATCGTAAAAAGAGACAGAATAGAATTCAGCCCAGCATTATGTGATGAATGTGGGGACTGTATTGAAGTATGTCCATATGATATGCTGACACTTGAAGAAGGTGCAAAAGTACCAATCAAAGGATACTGTGTACTCTGCGACAAGTGTATTGAGTTCTGTCCAAACGATGCATTATCTCTAAAATAAATTAATTTTTAAGGTGGATTTTCCACCAAACGCTCGAAAATTCTCTCAGAATTTTCGGCGCCCTAGGAAACGTTGTTTTCTGGGCCCCAAACACTGTCAAAATTTTCAATTTTGGCGCATCGAAAATCATAGATTTTCGAATGCTTTGTGTTTGAGGGATCTTTTATTTTTTTTAACTATTGAACTTTAAATAAATTATTTTCTATAAATTTTAATATCTGGAAATATTTATTTAAAAAAAAACTATTCTTAATAAGTTAATATTGTAATAAAGGTTATTAACGTTCTTTTTTAAAATGTGACTTTTATTAAATTAATACACTTGAAATGTAGGTCTCATAAGACTGATTGCTATATTACAAAATATCAAATTAAATTTTTTGTGAAAAAAAATGATATTATGAATATAAATAATATTGAAAATGTGAATAATTGTAAATATTTCTTTTAAATTAGAATAAACTATTAAATCTATTATAATTTACTATTAGCTAAAATAAATTAAATGGAATCTTATTAATTCAGTTTAATATAAATTCCATGCTTATCCAGATCAATCTCAACTATTGTACCATTCAGTTCTTTTCGTTGACCTAATATGTCTATTAGTTCTATATTATTGCCATTAATTTTAATGGATAAAACATCTTCCATAATCATGTCGCCATCTGTTGAATAAACTGTTGATTCGCACATTTTATCGCCTCTACTTTTAATAATATTTAGGTTTCTTCATAAACAAATTTACCTTTATTTTCAAACACTTCTCCTTCGTCCATAACAATATTTCCCCTCACAATCGTCATAACAGGCATTCCTTTAACATTAAAACCTTCAAATGGGGAGTATTTGGCCTTAGTCTTAAAATCATCAGGATTAATGACGTATTCTTTTTTTATATCTATAATTACAAAGTCTGCATCCATTCCCTCAGCTATTCTTCCTTTGTTTTTGAGATTGAATATTCTAGCAGGATTTTCACATAAAAGTCGTTTTATATCTCCAAAACTCATTTTGTCTTTATTTATTTCATTTAAAAGCATAGGAAGAGTTGTTTCGAGACTTGGGATTCCAGGCGGTGCTTCCCATACATTTTTCTCCTTTTCTTCTAACGTATGGGGTGCATGGTCAGTTCCAATAACATCTATGCTTTTTAGATGGGAAATATCCAGTTTATTCTCATTATCTCTAAGAGGAGGATTTGTTTTTACAAAATTACCGTATTTATCAAGATAGGAATCATCCAGAAACATGTGATGTGGAGTAATTTCAGATGTTATTTGATCTCCTTTATTTTTAACAATATCTATCAATTCAATGGAATTTTTTGTACTTACGTGGCATATATGGATTTTTTGATTATAAAATCTGGAAAGAGCAATTGCCGCAGATAATGCAACAACTTCTGAAATTGGGGGACGTGCCTTAGCATATATTATGGGATTTAAATTTGATCCGCTTTTTTCATGTTCAGTGCAGTAATTAGTGATATTTTTATCCTCTGCATGAACGGAAATAGTATATTTTTGAGATAATTTCGAAATTTCTTCAAAAACTTCCATTAAAAAGCTGTTATCAACAAGATCCATAAAAATTTTGAAAGATGCAGGCTTTAGCTTTGCAATTGGCCTTATCTGATCTAAATCATTAACACCAGCATGAAGTGCAAAATCTACGATGCTCTTTTTTCCAGCAATCTTAATTTTTTCTAAGAATGCTTTTTTTGTCACAGTTGGAGGTATTGTATTGGGCATGTCCATTACTGTGGTGAATCCACCATTTGCGGCCGCATGACTTCCAGTTTTAAAATCTTCTTTGTAAGTAAGCCCTGGGTCCCTGAAATGAACATGTGAATCAATTAAACCAGGTAAAACTGGCTTTCCTTTAATATCAATTACTTTTTCACTTTTTGGGGGTATTTTAGTTATGGAAACTATTTTCCCGTTATCAATTCCTATGGAACATCCATCCTTTTCAGGAACAAGATTGCAGTTTTTTAAGCATAAATCAATCAATTTAACACCTTTTTAAAATAAGATGAAACCATTTATTTAAATATTTATTTAATATCTATTAGATTTTATGATCCGAAAAGAAGTTACTCTTTAAGTTTCATAGATTAAATCTTCCCTTTATTCTTCTGTACCGCTCTACCATGTCTTCAATTTGCTCTTTTATGTTTCTTTCAGGACTGTATGGTAATATGCCTCCATAAAGGGAAATTTCTTCTCTTTCTAATCCTCTGATATTTTCATAAGCCACATCCTTCCAGAGATCCAGCCATCCTCCTTCTGGCCGTGAAAATCCTGTTAAATCCATTCCTAGATGTTCGCCCCAGATTACTTCCTTGAATCTTTTTAAAGTTTCTTTTGCAGGCTGGTCGAAATCAGAAAATATGGCATTCATTTCCATATTACGGTAATTTATGGAGCTATCAGGGGTTCCAAACTCTTCTGCAGCACTGAGGGATGATCCATCTAAATTGGAAGTGCCTAATGTGGCCCAGACATCATCAACTATGGCTAGCTTACTGTGGATATAACAGTGCCTTAATTTATTCTTTCCACTTTTAAAATCACCAGACCATTTGGCGAATACTCCAATATTTGGATGTTCAATTAAGAGCTTTTTAAGGTCTAATCCTATTAATCCAAAGCCGTAATGCTGCCAGTTTCTGTAGGTTGGAACATCTGGAATCTCATTAATTAGCATTATTAACTGTAAATCTGGATTTGTTTCAAGCGCCTGTTTTAAAGCGTTGATAATATATTTATTGGTGAAATACTGATTTTCAAGGTAAATATAATCTTTTGCATTGGTAATTGCACGGCGATATGCTTCCAGAACTCCCTTTTCTCCTTTTTTACTGATCGTATTGGGGGTAATTGACCTTACAATCTGTATAGGTTCATTATATGATTTTAAAGGGTTTAATTCGGTAGAAACTTGATTTACAATATTTAATGGCGAATTATCACTATTTAAAGTAATTTCTTTTAAAATTTTATCTTTTCCATCGAAGTTTTCATCTGAAAGATAATTCCAGAGCTCTACAAAGAATTCCTCGAGGTGTAAGATTACATTTCCCTTTAAATATATGGAAAGATCGTGAACAGGGCCCTCATTTTTGTTTAAACGGCGTTTTTCGTTGATAAAATGTTTATTAGTATCCCAATAGGCTTGATTAAATGGCGATCCAATAATAAATCCTTCTTTACCATCAACAACCATCACTTTAGCATGCATTGCATAGGGTCCCTTTGCCCAGAATCTTCTTACATCAACTTCCGTATCCTTGAAATAGTCATTTATTTCATCAAAACTATCTGGAACGATGGTATTTTCATTGATTATGATTTTTACATCTGCACCTCTGTTTTGAGCTTTTAAGAGCTTTGATACTAGAACTTCATCACTTTCATACTCATCAGACCCATCATACAATGAGAAAAACTTTGGAACAAAATCAGGATAAAATTCGTACTGAGTCAAATAAATATAAGATTTGGCATTCTCTATTACTTCATCAATCTTTTTCATTACATCTTCATTATCTATAAGGATTTCATAGCTGTTATTATATGAAATACGAGAAGGGTAATTATTTTCTAATGTAATAAACCATCCATCTATCCAGGCATGATTAATAACAATATCATCAATGGTTTTTATTGTATCAGTTACATCTTTATAAATCTCGGTTTCTTTAATATCGAAAACACCAAGTTTATCTTGAACAACAACTTTAATATCAGGGTCTTTATCCATAATTTCCCTGTATTTGTTCGGCGGATAAATGATATAGTAATATCCATCTTCATCTGTAACTGCGTTCCCCAGAAAATCGTCGTGTATTGAAAATAAAGCTCCAGAAGCTTTTTGGAATTGTTTAATGGGCATCTTTAATGGAGAATCTTTTTTTATTAATGTTTTAACTGATTGAAGCTTGGATTCAACCAGATCTAAAGCGTTTAATTTAATCTTTCCAAAATCAATATCTTCGGCCATAACCCTTATTCCATGTACTGGATTTCCTTTTTCATCAATAACCCTACCTTTAATACCAATATTACCTTTATTTATTTCTATATCTCCAAAATCAAATGTATTTTCAATATTTTCTTTGGATAGGGACATTATTACTTCATCTCCAATTAAAATATCAAGCTTAATACTTATTTTATCCTCATTAGATGTTGGTTTAATTTTTTGGGAATAATCAATTTCAAATTCGCCTTTTATATTGGTTTTTGATTTTCCTAAATCATCATTTCCTGAAAAAAACCCAGTCTTTCTATTTAATAATTTAACATCAAGATTAGGAATGGGCTTTTTATTTTTATCTATTAAACGCCCAGATGATTTGTATTTCATTAATACCGCCTAATTATCCATTAAATTTGATTTAGAATTTAATATACTTATGAATTTTAATTAGCATCCTAATGCTTGATTTTTAGGTCTTTATAGGTTGTCGAATATGTTTTATTTTTATGAATCCGGTTATTATCGTCTTTATCAACACTTCCAGAGGCTATCATAATAAGAGCTAAAAATAAAACTATAATAACGTATTTTTTCATAAAGATACCCTAAATATTATATTGAACCTACTTATTTAAATTAATTTCATATTTTGGTTAATGATAACCCTTAAAAATGAAAATATTCAAAATCTCCGAAAAGGATTTATTTTAAAGCTTAGATAAAAATGTTCATGCCTTCAAAAGAAAAATTTGTTAAAAGTTTCATTTCAAGGGATAGGAAGCTTTTAATGGAAGATGCCGATAAAGATCCTGTTTACGAAAAAAGTGAAGGTAAAAGAAAAATAATTGCAGATTTTACAGAGTATTCACCGCTGCATATTGGCCACAGACACTGTTTAAGGGAGGCCAAGAAAGAGGTGCCTGATGGAATCTTTGTTGCAGTAGTCCCAGGGCCATTTGAACGCAGCGGAAGAGGACTCCCTTATATCATGACTCGCCAGGCAAGGGCTGATGCTGCAGTTGCTGTTGGAGCAGATATAGTTGTAGAAGGACCCCCAATGGGTATAATGGGTTCTGGACAGTATTCTCTATGTCTTGCAAAGATTTTTAAGGCATTGGATGCAGACTATATTCCTAGGGGTTATAAGCCACTGGAAGGTTTTAATGAAATACTCCGCAGAATATCCAATGGGAAAGGAGTAGCTCCAAAACCCTATAAAATTATTGATATGGATACAAAAGAAGTTTTAATGAAAGGAAAACTTCATGAAGATAACTATGTTATTGTATCTCTTTCCAGATCCCTGACAAAGATCAATTTTGATTTCAAAGGTAAATTTATCTTCGTAAAACGTATTGAGGGTGTAAGCGGCACTATAATTAGAGAAGCTGTTTTGAATCAGGATTTAAAGTCTGCTGAAGAAATGCTGCCTCCACAGACCATCAAAGTTTTAAAGAAAGAAATGGATGCTGATAAAGCTCCTCTTCATAATGTACGGGACGAAGAAGGGATAATTGATATTGTAAATGGATCATCAGAAAGTTATTTAAAATCACTTGCACTTTTAGACGATAAAACCGTTTTAAACATGATAACAGGCAGACCGTTCGAGAATATCCATGATATTGAAGAATGTATTTCCCGCGGGTTCAGCAGGCATTACAAAACAAGGGTTTTATCATCCCTTGAAGCAAGAATAGATAAAGATACCGTTTCTAAATACATAGAGAAATATCCATCAGTAGTTCGTGTGTTAAACTTTAAAGATAAACACACACTTAAAGATTTTAAAGATAATATACCCCACAGGAGGATAGAAATATGGCAATAAAAGAAGGAGATTTTATAAGGCTCGATTATACCGGAAAAGTTAAAGAAACCGGCGATATATTTGACACAACCAGCGAAGAAATAGCAGAAGAAGCTGGTCTTAAAACTGAAAATAAAACTTATGGTCCAATTCCAATTGCAGTAGGTGTAGGACATGTTCTTAAAGGGCTTGACAGCGGAATAGTAGGCATGGAAGCCGGCGAAAAGAAGACAATTGAAGTAAAACCTGAAGATGCATTTGGTGCAAGAGATCCCAAGATGATACAGCTCATACCAATGGGAGAATTTAAAAGACAAAACATCAGACCTCAGGTAGGCATGAATATCACATTAGAAGGACATACTGGTAAAATAAGGAATATAAGTGGTGGAAGAGTCACAGTAGATTTCAACCACGAGCTTGCAGGAAAGACGCTTGTATATGACGTTGAAGTTAAAGAAATTATTGAGGATGATCTGGAAAAAGTTTATGGAATCATTGAACTACAGTATCCTAACCCAAATGTCGCTCCAAAGGATCATGAAGTTAAAATAGAAGATGAAAAGGTGATGATATACCTCAATGAAATGGCAAAATTCGATAATCAAATTACATACGCCAAATTCAGAATTGCAAGGGATATCTGGGATAACATGGGCATAAACAGAGTGGAATTTGTGGATGTCTTTGAGAAAAAAGTTGCTGAAGAAGAACCAGAAGCTGAAGAAGAATAAATATTTGGCTAAAACTCTCTTTTAACAGGATAATCATCCTGTTTATATATTATTTTTGTAATTAAATGTGATTAACAGGAAAATCCCAATTATTTCTGTAAAATTTAATCTATACATTTTGGTAGCGTAACCCATTTAAACCAGAAATCTTCAAATGATTGTATTAATCCTATAAATTCATCAAAATTAGCGGGTTTGGTAAGATATGCACTTGCATAATTAGTATAGGAGTTTTTAATATCATTATCATCACTGGACGTTGTTAAAATGATTACAGGTATATGTTTCAAATTTTCATCTTGTTTAATTTCTTTAAGTATTTCTCTACCATCCTTTTTAGGCAAATTTAAGTCCAGCATTATAATTGAGGGACAAATCCTATTTTGGTATTTGTCCTTTTTATTCAGGTAATCCATTGCTTCTGCCCCATCCTTAGCTATGGTTAAATGATTCTTTATTTTAAATCCATGAAAAACTTCTACTATTAAACGTGCATCAGCGGGATTATCCTCAACCAGTAATATTTCAAAATTAGTTAAATTCTCCAATATACTCACCTTATTATATTATATAAATAATTTATTAATAACATTTATCTTTTTATTATTGAAAATATTACTTTTCAAATGCTCTTCCTCAAACTCTATTAATCAATTCAGCTATTAGATATATTCAGGTGAATTGAATTGGACGTAATTGATTCCAGGGTTCGCAAGTGCATTACTGAATCGTATTTAACTGATAAAAAGTTGAGAAAGAGAACCATTAAATTTGAAAAATTTATAATTCCTCTAAATAGTAATAACCCCTTTGATGAGGGTGAATTTGTTAAAATATTACGAAAATCGGATTTTGAAAAGATTGGAGAAGTGATCAAAAAAATTAAAGAAGAAAGAGAACATTTGATGGAAGAAAATAAGAAAATCACTTTACTTTTAGAGTCTCAGAGGAATTATATAGCTTCCCTTGAAAATTCAAATTGTAAAAAGAATAATGATTCCAACCTTATTGAATTAATTAAAAATTCTCTCTAAAATGTCAGAAAAATACAAAATACCGGTAAAGCATGCTGTCAGCTTTCATGATAAAGAAAGAGACTTCTGGAAGGCCATAGAAAAGATATAAAACAAGTTTTTAAACTGCCAGCTAAGATGAAACTTTTAGATATGGAAGTGTCAGGCAACCCAAGATTTCCAGCAAAATATGGAAAAAATAAGACTAAATTAAAGTAATTATGGGATGAATTATAATATTAACATTATTTAAGATTTATAAAATTTCTATTATCTATATAAATCTTTATAAATATTGTTATTCACTGTAATTTATATAATTATTTATATTATTTTTTAAAACAAGAATATAAGAATATTGTTCAAAGCTACAATCTATTTCGGAATTTATATAACATAAAGGAGGTGAAATAGTGAATAGAAAAGCATTTACAACTTTAATTGTTTTATTCATGGTTTTCATTGGTTTACAATTTGCTACAGCTGTATCAGCAGCAAAAATTGTAGATCAGGGCACTAAATATAGTTGGGATGGCCAGAATGGCTGGACAAAATCAACATGGAAAACTTACCAGTACAGATACTCAAACGGCAAAATAAACAACAATTTTATAATATCCTACATCAAACGATATGCTAAAGGTGATGGAAAACCTGATGTAAAGGCTGGAAAATACATTTTTAGTTTTAATGAAAGGATCAGCATTGCCAATGTTTCAGCAAATGCGGTTAAAATTACCGACTGGACAAACTGCGAACTTGGCCCCGGAACAACTGTAACCTACGATAAAACAAAATTAACCGCGGCAAGATACTACTGGAGAGTTTACAGACCAATTGTGACAGCGTGGTAATTTTTTTTATTTTTGTTCTTTTTATCCAAACAAATCATAAAATTTGCTAGTTATGAGATATAACATATTCATGATTATTAAAAAAGCAAAGTAGGTTATCAATTCCTCTTGAATAAACGGAACAATTCAGGGGGCGACAGATAAACACCGCCAATTCTCATAAAACCTTTCATTTGTAATGGTTTCGCCGTCCATGCTATTTTTTTTATTTCTTCATTTTTTAATACTTTCTACTGACTTTAGCTCAAATTCTATTAATATTAATTTTGAACGTATATAATCCATGTTTAAATTTGAAGAATAAAACCCATTATAATTATAATCAGTTTATAGGCTCAAAAAAAAGCAAATAGGTCTGATGAAAGTGGTTTAAGAAGTGTAAAGGAAATTTAAGGTTAAAGCGTAAAAGAATGACTTTAATTTTGATGAACTGACATAGTCTAAAAGATGGGGGGTTTATAGTAATAAATAATTAAATAATAGTAATATTTATCTAGATTGGAGGAAATATAGATTGTTTATATCAATCTAAATTTATGGAAAAATTTAATTAACATAAATATGGTGGAATAATGTTTTATGAAATTAGTGCTCTTAAAGTGCAGGAATATGAGAAGTGGAAAACAGGTTTTGATGGACTTGTATCCATTCTCAAAGAAAATGGGGCTAAATGTCGTCGCGTGTTTCGCGATCTAGAAGATCCTAACAAAGTTATGGTAATAATTGAATGGGAAAATCGGGAAAAAGCAAAGAAACTAGCAGAAGATAAAGAAATGAGGGCTAAATTTCTAAAGCTTGGAATTTTAGAAGTATATATCCGCCATTTTGAAGAAATAGAAAGTAAAAAATTATAATTTCTTTTGTAAGGTGTGAAGCCATTGAAGAAATACAAAGAAGATATTTAAGGGCTAAGTGTAAATGAATAGCATTTAGACTGGTGGAACAGAAGTCAAATTAAACTAGTAAAAGATGGAAAAAGAAAATAAAAAGTTTTTCTTTAACAAATTTTTCAATAAAAAGATTATATGACTTTTAAATGTTTTTTAGCTGTAAATAACTCTCTTTTTAATCTCATAGATATTATTTATATGTTATTTACTAATTTAAAGCTTTTCTAATTTTCTTTGTTCTGTAAATAATTAATGCTCCAATGGCAAAATTGGCAATTGCAATTATAATATAACCCGGCTCCTTGAGCAGCACCTTCTGTAAATCCAGTTTTAGCAACTCCAATTGCAGATAATAATGTATCAATGCTAAAATCCATAAAACAACGCTCAGGGCATATATGATCGGGAAACTTTTAAATAGGTAAATCAATATTGCAAAGAGAATAAAAATTACTCCAAATATAGTAGAAGAAAATAAAAGATTCAAAATCCCCCATATTGCTACAATAATACTAATTCTCCTAATCTATTCCTGGATTTTCTCATCAATTTTATCCTTTACATTCAAATTCAATCCTCTCTTATGATATAAATTATTATTTTATTAAATTTAATTTTAACGACTATAAAAAAATTATATAATTAATTTTATTTGTTATTTGATGGATATAATATTCTTAAAACGTTTTTTAGTGTTATATAACATTCATATTTGTATTATATATAATATTTATGTTCTATTTACTAATTTAAAGCTTTTTAATTACTATTAAATGAAAAGATTTTTATAGGGCTGTATTATACTTGATTAATAAGTGATTAATTGGAGAATCCATTATGAAGCGCTTATTAACATTAATAATATTTATTCCGGTAATTGCAGCGTTTTTTTGTAGCTCTGCCCATGCAATAAATCTAAATCAAACTTATACTTTTGATGAAGATTTTGATAATGGAACAATGGCCGGATTGGAACATGAAACTGTTCATAATCAATTACAGATTTCCAATCCCTCAACAACGATCCCTTTCATATGGATTCCTAATAGTAATGAAGGAACAGTTTCTAAAGTTGATACAATGACTGGTAATGAACTGGGACGCTATCGTGTTAGTCCATTTCCTGATAGTTCACCTTCCAGAACAACTGTGGACCTACAAGGCAACTGCTGGGTTGCAAACAGGCAAACAGGCACAGTAGTTAAAATTGGACTATACGAAAACGGAGGATATATTGATAGGAACTTGAACGGAATAATAGAGACCTCCAAGGATTTAAACGACGATGGGATCATTTCTGGAGGGGAATTACTCCCATGGGGTTTAGATGAGTGTGTTCTCCATGATATTATACTGATTCCAGGTAAAGAAGGCACATATATCCCTGGACAATACACAGGGGATTATGCTAACGATTCTTTCAATCCAGGACCAAGAGGAATAGCAGTAGATGCTCAAGATAGTATATGGGTTGGATCTTACGCAACAATGAAGTTTTATTATATAAATGGTTCAGATGGACAGATAATCAGGGTAGTAGATATTTCATCAGTAAATCATACTTCTTATGGAGCAATAATTGATGAAAATGGTATTTTATGGTCTTCAGGACATAATGGTACAAATGTGCTTAGATTGGACCCAAAAACCAATTCATTTACAAAAATAAATATAGGGCATTTTGTTTATGGATTGGGGATTGATCGCAGTAATCATCTTTTTGTCTCTGGATGGGTAGATTCCAAACTCACACGAATAAACACATTAACAGGTGTAATTGAATGGACAAAAAGTTGCCCAACCCAATCCAGAGGAATTACAGTTACAGATGATGGGGATGTATGGATTGCAAATTCACTTGCAGGCACTGTAAGCCGATACTCAAACGATGGATTTATAAAAGCCACAATTAATGTCGGAAACACTCCAACTGGCCTTTCAATGGATGCAGATGGTAAAGTGTGGGTAGTTAATAATGGAGATGAATATATTCACAGAATCGATCCTGCTACAAATTCAATAGAATTATCAAAAAAGATTCATGGAGGATTTCATTATGGTTATAGTGACATGACCGGTGCCATATCACGTACAATCACGACAAAAATGGGGACATGGATATTAACACATGATTCCGAATTAAATAATGCTGCATGGGGAACTGTTTCCTGGAATGATTTCATACCAGGGGGTACAGGTTTAAAAGTTCAGGTTAGGACAAGTAATGATAAAACAAACTGGTCAACATGGAAAAATACACAAAATGGAATTGAATTAAGTTCAACTCCTCCAGGAAGATATTTACAGGTTCTGACTACATTTCAGATCCTATCAGGTAGTAAGTCGCCAATTCTCTACGATTTAAAAGTAACAGCTAATGTAGCAGATATTTCAATTACAATGGCTGATAATTACAGCCCTGTTTCAGCAGGTGAGGAATTAAAATATACTTTAAACGTGTCAAATACAGGGCCGTCAAATGCTCAAAATGTGATAATTCACAATCAAATACCTTCTCAACTGCAAAATGTCCAATACTCAACAGATAATGGAGTTACATGGTATACATGGAATGGAGAATTGGATTTAGGAGATTTAGAGGTTAATAATTCAAGGACAATCTTCATTAAATGTAAATTAAATCAATCAGTTCCAGATGGTTCAATTATGGATATTTTTACTGTAAACTCAGATACAATGGATATAAATGCTCTAAATAATGTTTTCAGCAAATCTACAACCATACTTAATAAAGCCAATCTTGAAATCTCAATGAATGCAAATACTACTTCTCTTCCTGTTGGGTATAATGTTAAAATAAGGATTATTGTGAAAAATAATGGGCCAAGCGATGCTACAGGAGTTAAAACAACTTATTATTTACCTTCTGGATTAAAATATTTAAGTTCTTCCTCCAATTCATATAATTTGTTGAATGGACTGTGGAATATAGGAAACCTCACAAGTGGCTCAACCATATCTTTGGAGATTACTGGTAAAGTAGAAAATATAGGGATAGTAAATAACACTGCAACGGTTTTGGGGAACCAAATTGACCAAAACACGGCAAATAATAATGCAAATGTATTTTTAAATGTGTATCCTGGTCACTGGATTATACCTGGAAATTCTAACAATTCTGGAAATAGGAACCTTAGTTCTGTTTCTGATATGAATCATCATGGTATTTCAGGTCAAACTAACAAGGGGTCAGATCCTAATAATTCTGTGTTTGATTCTTATGTAAAAAGTCTTTCAGGAACCATTAATCAATATTTTAGCAATAATATATTGTATGAAATTAATCATTTTATTTTAGATTCAATTGTTTTGAGTTTAGGGCCGAATTCTTTTTTAAATGGTAATTCTTTAGGTAAAACTCCTTCACAAATACTTAATCATTACTTTGGTAAATATATGCCATCTGAGCTTAAGGATAATCCTTTCTTTCTTGATGTAATTGGCTGGATGTATGGTTCAAGTTCTTTACTTCAACACATGACACATTTTAATCAATTTTCATTCAACAATTATGCTGGTAATAAAGCTTCAGAGGCAACTCTAAAAGCATGGCAGACCGGAAATATCTGGGACTTTTTTGACTATAATTTCTACCATATCCCCGGTTATAGCAGTTTCCTGAATAAAGTGTGGGGTGGAGAAAACATAAAATGGTTTTTAGACAATTTCTTTGGAATAGATCCTAATGGTAACATGTCTGTAGGGTATTTCCTGCTTAATTTAGCCACCATTATCCCTATTGGATTGGTAGCTTCAATTGGGGGTAAACTACTGGTTAGATTTTTACCAAAAGCTGCGGTATATTTAATGAAAAGCCCTGTTGTGCAGTTTTTGCTAAAAAATGATACTGTGCAGATGATAATGAAAAGTGGGAGACAATATTTAATGGATCCTTTAAAAAGGTTGGAACAGTTCATTCTTTTAAATTTACCGAAAGGACTCCGTAATATAAAATTAAAAGATATAATCAAAATAATTAAAAAAATAAGCAATTATATTAATTTAAGCCCTAAAACATGGATTAAAACCATTATTAAGGAAATTTCCAGATCATCTTGGATTTACAACAATGGTCTAAAACTTGAGACTAAAATTTATGATAAATTAAAATTGTGGGGTAAGGTATTACCTCGAGAAATCCCAATTATCATTAATGGTAGTATCAAAATAATATTTCAGGGGGTAAAGGGAGGATTTAATTCTATATTAAACATTTTTTCAGATATGACTCCTCTTGCTGTTAAAGAATGGGTACATACATCTCCATGGAGAATGAGGACATTCAGTGAGCTTAAAAAATTAACCAGCACAAAGCTTTATAGAGATGTTCATGGGTTTATAAGTCCTGTCATCAAGAGAAACGCAGCACTTCACAGTGTTTATAAAGCAGCTAAGAAAGTAAATGAAACAGTTAAAAAGATTCCAGAAATAGCTAAAACGGTAGCTAAAGCTGTATCTAATACAATAAAAACCCTAGCAAAGTCCGCTAAAAAAGTAGCCAGTAAAGTAGTTAAAAAAGTTAAGAAAGTTACTAAGACTGCAAAAAAGGTGGTCAAAAAAGTTGTAAGTACAGCGAAAAAAGTAGTTTCTAAAGCCGTAAAAACAGTCAAAAATACTGTGTCATCGGGGATAAACTGGTTGAAAGGTAAAATAGGATGGTAATGATTAATATAAAAAATATTAACCTAATTGGGATAAAGAAGAATATGGGGGAAATAATAAATGAGATTGATTATTTGGGACATCAATGAGGAAAAACAAAAAAATAAGAAAAATTCTGAAAAAATTTTAAAAAATTTTTCAGATGTTGAGGGATTAAAAGAAGTTTTAGTGTGTGTGCAGGCGTTAATGGATTCAGATATTTATGAAAATATTTATGAGGCAAGTAATTTAGGGGAAGAAATCGGTGATTTTTCTCCACCATCAATAGAATATTTGTTGGAACGTTATAGACAGGATAGATATTCCTCTAAAATCTTAAAAAATCCGTCCCTCAATCTTTTTACAGATAATATTATTTTTTCACATTATATCGCGATTACAAACATGATAGAAATTATTAATTATGTTTATAAAAAGTTTAAATTGTCTTTAAGGGATTTAGACAAACAACATGCTGTACTTGAAAAATTAATGTCTCTATTATCTAATTTCGACAGGCCAGTAGACTTCCAACCGCCCGATGAAGAATTTTACAAGAAATTAAAAAGCATAGAATGGGATAAAGAGGGTAAAAAACTCCATAAGAAGATATATGATATACTATATCATCTTAATGATGTTAGATTTGAGGGATCAGCAACTTTCAGCAATGGAGAATACTTCGCTATGACTTTTTTAGCAGCATGCAGTGCTGTAAAGCATAATAGGGATAAAATATTACCAGAAGATGTGGTAATGGGATATAAAACATTTTTAAAGCTTTTAAACACTGATATAACTAAATTGGGGTAATTTGATGACTATGGGGAAATTAATGGCAATACTGGCAACAATTGTTGCTTTTTTCGCAGGAGGATCTTTGGTGGCATTAATAGCTGATAAATTTTTAGGTCCTTTAACTCAGATTTTAGTTTTATTTGCAGGATTCACCGGGGCTTCTTTTGTATATTATCAGTTTGTAAATGAAAAACCAGAAAATGAAACTGAAACAAGAAATAGAGCATGAATAACTCTAAAAGGCTTGAAATAGATGAAATTATCGCATTTATAGCATTTATAATGGATATGATGGATGAATATATAAAATCAAAAGAGGGAAAATATAGGGCGTTTTAATATGGGTTTTTTGTATTAATTGTGGTAGTGAAGCTTCGAATGAAGCAAAATTCTGTTATAACTGCGGAGTTCCCATTAGAAATAAAAAAGAAGAATTTAAATCATCTTTTAGCACGGACGTATCTATTCTGGAAGAAAAAACTCGCGATTTTAAAAAAGGAGTTGAGATATGCTTCAATCGGTAGATGTTTATAGCAATCTTTATTGATGGAATAATTATAAATAGCATCGTTTTTTATCAGCATTGTTTATTTTCATCCTTTTAATGTCCGAACCAGAATATATTGAGTTAATTTATTTTATTGTTAACATCGTTGTTTTATTATTATATTTTACAGTTCTTGAGGAACCTTTTAATAAAGGACAAACTATTGGTAAGAGATTAACATCCATAAAAGTAATTAATAAAAGTGGTAATGAGAAAATTACCTATGCTCAAAGCTTCATTCAAACTTTATAAGAATCATTGACGGGATTCCATTCATTATACCATATTTTTCAGGTGTTATAGCCATTTATTCTTCTGATAGAAATCAGAGAATAGGGGATATGGCTGCAAAAACTGTTGTAGTTAGAAATAAAGAAAAGTAACTATTATGTGATAAAATCTTTAAAGATCCTGTTGAAAAAAAAGGGAAAGCAAAAAAATTAAGGCCAGGTCAAGATCTTAGGCACCTTAACACCCTTAAACTTCTCTACAACATCTTCCGGCCAGTTTTCAGTGTCGAAACCTTTCTGCGCAAGGAATCCAAACACCCACCGGGTTAAACCGATACCAGTGCACCCGGTCCATATTCTGTTGTTATGGGTTTCTTTTACTGAAAATCCTTCTACAAAATGAGTTCCATGGATGTTTGCTGATACTACGGCAACGCCTTTTTCCTGCCCCGGCACATTTAATCGCATTTCTTTTTTAGGGATGTCAGGGAATTCTATTCCCCGTTTTTCAACTTTACGGCCTTCAAGATAGAATGGATCGTCACCTACTTCGGTGTACCAGTCAAGTTCCATCTCATTAGCAATATCATGGGAAATATCAACAGTCTGGTCCCGTAATTTCTCGCTTTGTTCTGGTGTTCCCAACCATACAAGTTCTATTCGCTGGAATTCATGCACTCGGTCAAGTCCCTTTGCCCCTCCAGCTTCCCAGCGGTATGTCCAGCCGCTTCTGTCGAAGAATTTAATTGGCAGGTCTTTTTCGTCAACCACCTGGTGACTTAAAAACTCATAGAATGGTTCGCACTGTGCTGGTGCCAGTACATAGGATGGATCCTTTAAACCTTCCTTTAAAAGGTCAATAGGGACTTCACGTTTGATTGTGAGCTCATCTCGAAATTTATCAAATAATAATGGGTCTCTACGGGGTGCAGAGCAATAGTACATCCCTTCCGGAAGGCCTTCCATGTATTTCATCCTTTCCATCACTGGAATTGGAATAAGCTTTGGAAACAAGCATTCGTCAAAATCAAGCTTTTGGATGAGTTTTTCTACAAATATATCTTCTAATGCACGCTGAAGTGCTACTAAAGGTGGTGCATAGAACCACTGCCCTCTGCCAGAGAATTTTTTAACCCATCCAAGCTTTGCAGCCTCTTCTGTTGGGTCTCCTTCAAAAAAGTACTTCTGCATACAGCTTTTCTCTAAAATTGTTCCAGGTTCTACCTTTGTAACCTGTTTGGTGAGTATATCTGAAGGGCCGCACTCTGTTTCTGGGATATGGCTTGCAACTTCACTTGTCACGTGTTTAATGACCCTGTCGATAATATGTTTCCTCAAATCTCCTTCTTCTAATCCTTTAAATTCAAGGATTATTTTATCATCTTCGATTTCAAAATTTTCCACATATGGAACATCTTTTAATTCTACCCTGTCTTCGGTTGGTATCTCGATTATATAATCAGTTATGAGTATTTTTCTTATGCCCAGGTGATATTTTCTACCTAAAAGCTGGGTTAATGGCTTTTTTATCCGTAATATAGCATCATGAGCACGGCCACGTCTTCCTGACACCATCTCAACTTCAAGAGTATCTTCTTTTAAATTCCAGTATGTAATCTTTGAAGCGTCCTGTTTCTGGTCTTCTGGAACTCCTTTTAAAAATATTTCCTGGTTAGCTTCATCTATAAATTTTTCAATGTCTTTTTCTGCATCACTTGCATCTTTACTAAATGTAATTTCTCCTTTAAGCGTGAATTTCATTTGTTCACCTTCTAATTTATATAATAACAATCATTATTCATTTTTTGTAAAATCTATAATTTTTTCAGCCATCATCTCACAAAATAGAATGTCATCTATTGTTGCAAGGGTTGTTCGTAGTGTCCTCGACTCTAATTTACATATAAGAATATTCTCTTCAACATGAGAATTTATAAATCCCATATTATCTGGCCTAATCGATGCCAGGGCAATTTTTGCCTCTTTTTTTGTCCTGTATTTAAATATAATCGTGGATTGGACTTCCATAATTTTAATCCTTTACTTTATTTAAAATACTTTCTGCAATTTTTTCTATTGATTTAAATGCAGCAGAATCCGGATATTCGATTAAAGGCTTTCCTTCCATATCAGCCAATATAACATTCTCATCTCGGGGGATACTCCCTATAACTTCGAGATCCATCTCTTTAAGTTTTTCAATGACAAATTTTTCTTCTGTTTCATTAGATGCCTTATTTATTACGCAGGCAATTTTAGGAATGCCAATATCTGCTGCAAGTCTTTTTATCCGCTCTGCAGTTTCAAGAGATTTAAGTCCGGGCTCTACAACTATAATCATCAAATCAACAGCTTCTGCAGTTTTTCTTCCAAGGTGTTCAACACCAGCTTCCATATCCAGAATAACAATTTCATCCTTTTTAAGGATTAAGTTACGCATGAGGGCTTTAAGAAGAACAGAGGCAGGACAAACGCATCCATCTCCTCCTTTATCAACAGTACCCATTACAAGGAGCTTTAAATTATCTTTATCATCATAATTAATTGATAGTGATTTTGGAAGATCGCTGATTTTTGGATTTATCTTAAAAACCTCTCCAAAGGATGATCCTGGTTCTGCACCGGTTCTTTCCTTTATCAAGTCTTTCATCTTGGAAATTGGAGTAATCGGCTCTGTTATACCAAGACTTGATGCAAGATTCATATCTGGATCTGCATCAATAGCGAATACTTTATAACCTTGTGATAATATACATGCTAATGTTCCAGAAAGGGTTGTTTTACCGACCCCTCCTTTTCCAGTTATGGCAATTTTCATAACTTCCACCTACTTATATGATCTATTACAAATGAAATAATTACTATTTCTCATAATTTTGTATTATGTTTGTATATATAGAAAGGAAGGTTTATTAACTTATAGACTCAAAAATTTATACAGGAGGATTATTAATGACTAGAGCATACACAAGAAAAGAATACATAAGAAAAATTCCTGGTTCCAGGATAGTTCAGTATGATATGGGGAACCTTTCAGGAGATTTCCCTTTAACAGTAAGTCTTGCCTTAAAAAAGCCTGCACAGTTATCACATAACTCACTAGAGGCCGCAAGGATTGCTACAAACAGATATATGCAGCGAAGAGCTGGTAGGATGGGTTACCATCTGAAAATAAGAGTTTATCCCCATCATATTGTAAGAGAAAATCCAATGGCAACTGGTGCAGGTGCTGACAGGGTACAGGATGGAATGAGGAAAGCATTCGGAAAGCCTGTAAGTTCTGTTGCAATTGTAAAGGCAGATCAAAAAGTTTTAACAATAAGAACTAATAAGAGAAACTTTAATGATGCAAAAACAGCTTTAAAAAGAGCATCTATGAAATTCCCGGTTCCATGCAGGATCGTTGTGGATAAAGGTGAAGAACTAATAAAATAAAAGAGTGTTAAGCATGAAGTATGTCGAATTTTTTGAAGAACTTAAGAAGGAAGATGTAGCAATTGCTGGTGGAAAAGGTGCGAATTTAGGAGAGTTAACTCAAGCAGGAATCCCTGTACCTCCCGGATTTGTTATTACAGCAGCAACCTATGATAAATTTATAAAAGAAACAGGTATCTTTGATGAAATAATGGACATTCTTGATGCTATAGATGTCAATAATACTAAGCAACTTCAGAAAGCCTCAGGAAAAATAAAAAGAATAATTTTAAACTCTTATATGCCTGATGATATAAGGACAACTATTATAGAGGCTTACAATGCATTGTGTCAAAGGATTGGTAAAGAAAATGCATTTGTTGCAATAAGATCATCTGCAACAGCAGAAGACCTTCCTGAAGCGTCATTTGCAGGTCAACAGGACACTTTTTTAAATATTAAAGGAACTGAAGATGTTTTAAAGTATGTACAAAAATGCTGGGCATCTCTATTTGAATCCAGAGCTATCTTTTATAGGGAAGAGCATAATTTTGATCATTCCAAAGTTTATATAGCTGTAGTGGTCCAAGAAATGGTGAACGCTGAAAAAGCAGGGGTTATGTTCACTGTACATCCCTCAACAGGTGAGGAAAAAATACTCATTGAAGGTGCATGGGGGCTTGGAGAAGCGGTTGTCTCAGGTACAGTAACTCCAGATACTTACTGGGTGGATAAAGAGACAGAAAAGGTTCTTGAATCCATAATCAGTGAAAAAAACATCATGTTTGTAAAAGATCCAGAAGCTGGAAAGACAATTAAAAAAGAAGTTCCAGAAGATCTTAAAAATAAACAGGTTTTAGATGACGATGAAATTTTAGCACTTACCAGAATGGGTAAAAGAATCCATGAACATTATGGTTCCCCACAGGACACTGAATGGGCCATAGAAGATGGAAAAGTATACATGCTCCAATCAAGGCCAGTAACAACCCTTGATATGGGTAATGGTGCCGAATCTGAAGAAAATATGGGGGAGAGAACCATAGTTACTAAAGGGCTTGGTGCAAGCCCAGGAATGGCTTCTGGCGCCGTTAAAATTATAAAAAGCACGGATGAACTGGATAAAATTGAAGAAGGAGACATTCTGGTTACAGTTATGACTACTCCAGATATGGTTCCTGCAATGAAAAGGGCCGATGGAATAATTACAGATGAAGGAGGAGTAACATGTCATGCTGCAATTGTCTCAAGAGAGCTTGGAATACCTTGTGTGGTTGGTACAGGAAAGGCAACCAAGATTCTTAAAGAAAATGAAATTGTAACACTTGATGGTAATAAAGGGATAGTTTACAAGGGAAAACTTGCAAAATCAGATAAAGAAGAAACAGCAGAAGAACAACAGGTAATGATGGCACAGGCTCCAATTTTAACTGTTACAGAAGTTAAAGTCAATGTAAGCATGCCTGAAGCAGCTAAAAAAGCGGCTGCAACAGGTGCTGATGGTGTAGGGCTTCTTAGAACTGAACATATGATGTTAACATCTGGGGTTCACCCTAAAAAGTTCATAATGGATGGAAAAGAGGATGAACTCATAAAAATCCTCGTTGAAAACATCCTCAAGGTTGTAGATGAATTCTATCCAAAACCAGTATGGTACAGGACTCTTGATGCTCCAACAGATGAATTTAAGTCTCTTTCAGGCGGAGAAGGTGAACCATATGAACATAATCCAATGCTTGGATGGAGAGGAATTAGAAGAGAGTTAGATGAACCTGAAATCTTAAAAGCAGAATTTAAAGCTATTAAGAAACTCCATGAGCAGGGATATACAAATATTGGAATAATGATTCCACTGGTTCAGCATCCTGACGAACTAAGAAAAGCCAAACAGATCGCTGAAGAAGTTGGCTTAAAGCCTCAAAAAACAATTGAGTTCGGTATAATGGTGGAAACACCAGGAGCAGCCCTTATAATTGAAGACTTTATAGCTGAAGGGCTTGATTTCGTAAGTTTTGGAACAAATGATTTAACTCAGTATACACTTGCAATTGATAGAAATAACGAAAATGTAGCTGATCTTTACACTGAAGGTCATCCAGCAGTGCTTAAACTTATAGATAGAGTTATAAGAATCTGTAACGAGCATGGAGTAAAAACCAGCATCTGTGGACAGGCAGGAAGCATGCCTAACATAGTCGAAAAGCTTGTAGAGGCAGGAATCGAGAGTGTATCCGCAAACACTGATGCAGTTGAAACTGTAAGGGAAGTTGTAGCCAGAGTCGAGAAGAAACTTATTTTAAAGGCTGCAAGAAAACGTTTGCAAGAATAAATACTCTATTTTTTTATTTTTTTAACTTATTTTTAATTTTCATTTAATTATTTTTTAGGGAATCAAAATGGATAAAAAAGGAATCACAAAACAGGAAATATCTGAACAACTTAAAAAATTCAAAAGAGATGATATGACCTATAAATCAGGCCGAATATTAGGTTCAATGTGTACATGTCCCTATGAAATTGGTGTAGAAGCTTATTATATGTTTTTAGAGTCTAATTTAGGTGATTCTGGTCTTTTTGAAGGTACAAAACGAATTGAAAAAGAAGTTATAAGAATGCTTGGAAGTCTTCTTGGTAAGAAAGATGTTTGTGGGCATATAATAACTGGAGGCACTGAAGCTAACATAATGGCAATGAGAGCAGCGAGAAATTCAAGTAATGTAGAAAATCCAGAGATAATTATCCCTAAATCTGCCCATTTCTCCTTTAAAAAAGCTGCAGATATGTTACGTTTGAGAATAAGGGAAGCCGATCTTGATGAAGATTATCGTGTGGATATAGAATCTGTTAAAAAGCTAATATCCGATAAAACTGTTGCTATTGTGGGTATTGCAGGAACTACTGAGCTTGGTGTAGTTGATCCAATAGAAGAGCTTTCCAAAATTTGCATAGAAAATAACATATATTTACATGTGGATGCAGCTTTTGGTGGATTTTCAATTCCATTTTTGAGAGATAAGAATTATGATCTCCCTAACTTTGATTTTTCACTGGAAGGTGTTTCTTCAATGACCATTGATCCTCATAAAATGGGTCTTGCACCAATTCCAACTGGTTGCATTTTGTTTAGAGGCAGGCATTATCTTAAAAGTATAAGTACAGAAACTCCTTATTTAACAGAAAAAGAACAATCTACAATTGTAGGCACAAGAACTGGAGCATCAGCAGCCGCTGCATGGGCTCTTCTTAAATATTTTGGAAGAGAAGGTTATACAGAAATTGCACTAAAATGCATGGAAGTAACTGAATTTTTAGCAGAAGGTATTAAAAAATCAGGATTTAAATTGGTCAGAGAACCGGAATTAAATATTGTAGCATTTAAATCAGATAAAATAGCAATTAAGGATATTGTAAGTGAAATTGAAGCTAATGGGTGGGCAGTTTCAGTTTCAGCATATCCTGAGGCCATAAGAATTGTGGTGATGCCTCACATAAAGATGGAACATGCAAGAGAATTCCTGGATGGCCTCAATGAAATTCATTCAAAGCTCACTTCAGATAAGTTACCTCAGGATAATGGAAAGAAGGCCTATTTAAAATTAGCTGACAAAACAATACAGGGCAAATGATTAATCATGAAAGTAATTAATGTGCCAGTAACTGACGATGTGATTGAAGCTCTTAAAGTTGGAGATAAGATCGAAATCCATGGTAAAATATTTACAGGCAGGGATGCAGCTCTTCCAAAACTTGTTAAATCACTTAAAAATAGCGAAAAACTGATCGATATTAATGGATCGGCTATAATGCACACAGCAGTAAGTGATGCAGGAATAGCACCCACAACAAGCAATAAAGAAGAAATAGAAGAAAATATTCCATATCTGGCCAGATCAGGTGTTAAAATTCATGTTGGTAAGGGAGCTTTAGGTGAAAAAACTATCAAAGCTCTTGATAAAGAGAATTCTGTTTTTGTTGTAACTCCACCGGCAGCAGCACTCCTTACGAGTAAGGTTAAATCAAAGAAATTAGTTGCATTTGTTGAAGAGGGAATGGAAGCTATTTATGAGCTTGAAGTGGATGGGATTCCGGGTATTGTTGCTGTAGCCCATGGAAAGTCCATATACTAATTTTTACAGACATGGTCTACCAAAACATATATCGCCAACGTCTCCAAGGCCTGGAATGATATATCCGTCTTTATTGAGTTTTTCATCAATTGAACATGTGTATATTTCTACTTCGCTGTGATTTTTGAATATTTTTTTTATTCCCGGCTCTGCAGAGATGATATTAAATATAACAAGCCGTTTTGGGCTGCCCCTTTTTTTGATCTCATCTAAAATAGAATTCATGGTGCCCCCTGTTGCAAGCATAGGGTCTGCCACTATCACGATTTTATTTTGCAAATCAGGCAGTTTTATGTATTCCATTTTTGCTTTAAATGGAGGTTCTTCACTTCTCCATGCTCCAATAACTCCATATTCTGCTTCTTTAAATACTTTGGATATTCCTTCAACTAAAGGTATCGCAGCCCTTAAAACGCTTACTACCACTATATCTTCCATATCTTTAATTTTAATGCCTTTAGCTGTACCGAGGGGTGTTTGTACAGTTATACATTCTTTAATCAATGTATTTGCAAATTCATAGGCAAATAATCTTCCAATTTCAATAATTCCAGATCTAAATTGAACACGATCTATATTTTTATCTCTGATTTTTGTCAGATTCTCCTGTACAAGGGCATGATCAACGATTTTTAACATAATTTGTTCTCCTGATATTTTTTTTAAATTAATCAATTGGTGTTCTAAAGGATCGTGTATAGAAGTATTTTATTCAATATCTGGATCATTGTTTATTATAACACGTTTACCCTCAGCAGTGGGCACAACTTTCATTTTCCCACCCTCAAATTCTTTATCAAACTCTTTTCCATCAAATAACATATGTAGAAACACTGCAAGGGATGAAACTTCTGAATGGGGTTGTGTCGTTACAGAAACATTCCAATCTGCATGTTTATAAACTTTTGTTGGGACTCGTGCCCCTCCAACCACTATAAGCTTGTTTTTGGGCGAAATTTTAATATCATCCACCATTTCCTGAACTTGCGAACCGTACATCGTTAGATGAACAATCTCCCCTCCATTATTTTTCCATTCATCGATTAGATTATCGTAATTCTTTTTGTAATCTACTTTAAAGTCTCCACCCCATCTTTTAACAACATCCCTAACGTTTTCCATGAGTTTGGTGTCTTCATCCCCACTTAATATTACTTTATTTGCACCGAAAGCTCTTGCTGTTAAACAAACATGGGTTGTGATTCGTGCATCTCGTTTCTGTCTGTGATCGAGTCTTAAAACATTGATATTCACTGTAATCAGTCCTTATAAATTAATTAGGGCAGCAGTCATTATAATGAGTGATACTGCACGCCCTATTTCATTTGAAGCTCCTAAAACATCTCCAGTTGCATATTTAAAATGTTTTTTGGCTACTGTAGCTACTATATATCCTCCAAGTAATCCTCCAACTATTCCCAGAATTCCAACAATATCTATGGCTAGAAATCCAATTATGGAAGTTAAAATTAAAGATAATATTAATAGAGGTATGTTCATTGATTCTATAAAAAATTTGCCAGTACCATTTGGAAAAGGCCTTGAAAAAGTTGCGCATGACAATAAACTCATTTTTGCAGCTATTTCGGATATTATAAGTGTTAATAATATTAAATTTGCAGGAATAGCAGCTATTGCCGAAAATGTGATGATTGCAATTATAAAAAAAAGTGAAATGCCACCAGTTCCTATATTTATATCTCTCATGACATCAATCTTTTTATTGTAATCTCCATGAACCATTAGGCCATCACCCATATCCATTAACCCGTCCAGATGATGAAAACCAGTAAACCAGATGGCAAAGCTGTAAACTATTGCTGCTGTGATCAATGGGGGTAGATGAACTATATTCAATGATAGATATCCGACAACACCTACGAATATTCCTATTAAGCCACCAATTATTGGCCAGAACCATGTGAAATCCGCCATTTCCTCAATGCTTGTATGAATATTAAGGGGAATAATTGTGGAAAATGAAATGAGTCCTGCAATTCCTCTCATGGAATTCCGAGATTGGGTTTCTTTACTTTTCATTGTTATTCCTCAAAAAATTTTCTATTTTTTGTGGCACTCAAACACTTCGTGTTTGGTGCATCAAAAACCTAGGGTTTTTGAAAGCCGCCGAACATTCATGTTCGGGGCTCGAAACTTTAGTTTCGAAAGTTCGGAAAACTTCGTTTTCCTCAACCTTAAAAATCTCCAATTTTTATTGTTTAAGAACTCTGTTCTTCAAACTTCAAAAATTTTGGACATGCATCCTGCAACAAGCCCTGCAAAAACGTCATCCAGTACAGGACCAAGTTCTCCTATAATGCCTGGTTTTTCTTCATCATACCTTTTAAAATTGAATATTGCTTTGGTTCCAGCAATTTGGTTGGCTACTGACATTCCAAATACTTCATCTGAATATAGATAAGCAGGATCATCATCCACATTTATTCCAGCCACACGATGCTTTTTATAATCTTCTTCAAGCCTTATCCCGGCGATTATAAATGATACAACGTTTAAATCCTCTAATGACTTAAGTATTTGTTTATGCAGTTTTTCATGAAGCTCTTCGCTCTTTTCTACTCCAATGCAAAGTTCCATCCCTGCTTCAACCAGATCTTCTATTTTAATTCCAATACCTTCAATATAATCAAGAACACTCTTTGAAAAGCCACTGTCTATTATGGATTTCTTTACTGCTCCCCTTACACAGCCTCCAACTAATCTACGGAGTTCTATTTCATCAAAATATTCCTCAGATTTCCCTGTACATGCTACAACTAACGAATCAAGTATATTTCCTGTGGCCAGGTCATCTTCATAGCTTCTGAGATCAAGATCCCATAAAGCAGCCACTTTTGATTCAATAGCCCATGAATATGATTTTATAAGTAGATCATAACTCAAATTTTTGTTTATAAGCAAAATTATATTAATTGATCCGGTATTTTCATGTTTGTCTAATATCAACTCTCCAGCACCATATAAGTCAGAAATATCTGTTGAAACTACTGCAGTTACATAATCCAGAGTTTTAACTGTACATTGTTCTGAATTTGTAATCATTACTACTGCAGGGTCATATATTCCCTTATTTTTTAAGAGTTTTTGAGAATATTCTTTTTGATTCAATATTTTGCTATTAATGGAATGATTCATTATTGCTTTAACTTTAAAAAAGCCATTTTTACAGATTGAATTCCCAAATACTAAAAATTCTTTATTTCTCTGGATTATGAACGTATCATTATTTTTTATAATTTTAGCATCATCAATACAAATTTTTGTATCCATTAAATCACCATACTACTTGAGATCATATATTATTCAGAAAGATGAATTATGGGAATTTAATTCATAATCACCAATATTATAATATATACAGAATTGATATATGTATAATAAGTAGGTGATGGCATGAAAGTTCATCTTAGGGTCTTTGTTGAGATCGAAAATTTGGGTAAAGCTATGAATGCCCTTACAGATGCAGGTATAACAGGATTTTACATTTTAGAGTATAAAGGTATGTCTCCTCAGGATTGGACAGGGTTTTCTATAAAGGAAGACCCGGAATCAGCTATTGAAATGATTAGACACCACTCAAAGGATGCTATACTCGTTTGCAGTGTTGTAGATGAAGAAATGGTTGATGGTCTGGTTGAGTCAGTTACAAGTGCTTTAGAAGGTGAAAAATTCACCGTACTGGAAGTTCCAATACGTAGAATTGTGGTTGGCCAAGGAAAGAGTGAAAAATAGTTTTTATCAATCTTTGATCCTTAAATAGATTTTTATTACTATTTAGCTTTTTTTTATTTAATTATTTAAATTATTTTTTAATTTAAAGTTTTATAATATTATATAATCGTTTATACAACGTATTTTTAGTTTAAATATTCTAAATTTACTTATGGAACCATTAAAATGCCTCATTATTTTTTATTATCATTAGAAACACTCTACTTGGAGTATATAAGGCACCAGAATGAATAATTGGACTAATTTCATCTAAAAACGAAAATTATCAAAAAAATGGGTGATGTTTCTGGGAAATATTTCATAAAATATTTATATAAAGTATTACAAAGAATTAAAAGTAATACTTTTACTTCAGGGAGGTGTTAATTATGCTCCAGCTGGTTCAGGGTGCCTAACCCTAGTGGCAGTGTCAATAAACTGGACCAAAATAAAATGGAGTGTGGTTATATTAAGAGAAATAAAAAAATTAGCACGACATTTGCACTGCTATTAATAGCAGCGCTTCTAATTGCCAACCCTTTAGCTGTATCAGCCCGTGATGTTGGCGCTTATGATGTTGTAATAACTAAAGATCATGTAAAAGCCACAGGAAAATGTACGTGTAGTCTACAAGTAGATTATGCTCATCATACTGCAACATTTAAAAACTACTGCCCCAATTGCCATTCTAAGGGAACATTGAACTACGAACAGGGTTCCGGGTATCATAATCCTGAAGGAATGTGGTACTGTACAAAATGTGATATGGATTTTTGCCTTGTTCATGGAAAGGAACATATCAGCGGTACTGATAAATATTTAACACGCATAAAAAACCAGACTACCCCAAAAGTAAATTATAATTCACAAAAAGTAAATGCACAATTAAACATTGAAGAGTACATTCAGATAATTGTAGATGATAAAACATATTTAATAAAAAAATCTGCAATTAAAAGAATTAGAAATAATAACTTCTGGTGGAAAATTTAAATCTACCAGCGATTTTCATTTTTAATTATATCTTTTTAATTTAGTTTTCGTTTATTTTGTATAATAATTTTTTTTAATGCTAAAGTTAATTTCCGAATTAAATTTATTAAAAATAGCAAATATTAACAAAAATTGTATTTAAAATGGGATTAATTTGTAATTAAGGTAATTTAACGCCAGTAAGCCAGAAATCTTCAATAGATTTGATAACCTTTAAAAAACGGTCAAAATCTACTGGTTTGGTAATAAAGCAATTAGCATAATTGCTGTACGTTTGAAGTATATCCTCATTAGTGCTTGATGTAGTTAAAATAACTACAGGTATGCATTTAAGTTTTGAGTTCTCTTTAATTTCTTTTAAAACTTCACGACCGTCCTTTTTAGGAAGATTTAAATCAAGCAATATAATATCTGGACGAGAACAATCCTTATATTTTCCGTTTTTATGTAGGAAATCCATTGCAGCAACTCCATCCTCAATAACGTGCATGTTATTCTCGATTTTAGAGTCTTTTAAAACTTCTACTACAAGACGTGCATCAGCTGGATTATCCTCTATAAGTAAAATTTCGACAGGTTTAGTGGTAATAGCTTCATTTTCCATTTTTTAGCCCATGATATTAACATTTAGATTATATAACTCATGTTATATAATATGATTATGATTATCTTACTTTGAATCTACTGATTCTATATACCAGTTGATTAAAATTATATATAAATATAAAAATCTATGGAGCAAAATAAAAATTTAATATGGCTTATAAAATTTAAATTAAGTAAATAAGCACTTTATATTTGATTATTTGACATTTTAAGTTTAAATATTTATATTGGAATAGAACAGATTAGAGATTAAAGTAGAAATTTTTTAACAAGGAACTTGATAGAATGGCGTTAATTTTAGACCCTCAAAATGCAGGGATTTCTGGAAATATGGTTTTGGGCGCATTGATAGACATGGGCGTAAAGTATGATGAAGTAATTTCAGTTATGAGAAAGTGTGCATCTCCAATTGGACAAATTGATGTTGACATAAACCAGATTCGAAAATCAAGCATTCGAGCCACATATGTTCATATTAAATGTGAGGATCAGGAAAAAATTGGATATAAAGAGCTTATTGAAAATTTAGATGGAGCTAAAATAAATGTTAATGTTTTAAATTTTGCAAAAAAGGTTTTTCATACTGTTGCAGTAGCGGAATCAAAAGTTCATGGCACATTCATAGATGAAGTTCATTTTCATGAAGTTGGGGCAGCAGATGCTGTTGCAGATATCATTGGCTCAGCATATTGTTTCTTTAAACTTGGATTTAACACAAAAAAAGTTTATGGACTCCCTGTTGCTCTTGGAGGGGGAAGAATTAAAGGTATGCACGGGAAACTCAGCGTTCCTGCACCAGCAACACTTGAAATATTAAAAGATGTACCTGTATTTGGTGGACCGGTAGATTATGAACTTACAACACCAACAGGAGCAGCTCTTTATGTTAATATGGTAGATGAATACTGCAATTTTTATCCATTGATGAACAACCAAAATATCGGATATGGTGCAGGAAGTATGGATCTATCTATTCCAAATGTTTTCAGGATTATAGATGGAGGTACAAGCATTTCTACCGATAGTATTAGCATTCTGGAAACTAATATAGACAGCGTCACAGGAGAAGTTCTGGGACATTCATTTAATAAACTCTTAGAAGCCGGAGCATTAGATGTTACAATAATTCCAATTATAATGAAAAAAAACAGACCTGGACACCTTTTAAGGGTAATTTCCAAACCTAAAGACTGTGATAGGGTTTCTGAAGCCATAATCAGGGAAACTGGAACCCTTGGGGTGAGGGTGTTACCATACATTCACAGGAATGTAGTTAATAGAGAGATAATTAATATAAAAATTGAAATTGGTGGAATAGAAAAGGATATACAGATTAAAGTTGGAACTATTGATAAGGAAATAATAAATTATAGTCCAGAGTATGAAGATGCAAAAAAAATAGCCAATGAGATGGAGATACCCCTGAAAGATGTTATGAAAAAGGCTAATGAATCATTTAAAAAACTTTTGGATAAATATTAACAATCAAGGATGGGTTAATTATGAAATGGCCGCTTAAAAACATTAAATGGATAACAGGTATATTGATAGTAGTAGTAATAGCTCTTTTGGTAATTGCAATCGGGAGAGGTGAATTCAATGCTATTATCAGGATAGTTGTAGTTTTATTAATTGTAGCAATTGCCATTCTCAGTGCTTTGAGCTCAATAGAATATAATAAAAAAAATAGCGAAAAAAAGGTTTTAAGGGCAGTTAAAAACGAATTGGAATATAATTTACAGATTTTAGGCCATAACCAGGATATTCTTGATAAAGAACTGAATTTAATAGAAGATAATAAGTTTTCTGAAAGTCCGAAAATGAATAGATTAGTTTATGAACCATTGATTCCTCTTAAAGTAGGTTTCTGGAACCTTATAATCATTGATCTTTTCCCTGATGAAATTAAAAAATCAGAGCTCTTTGTAAAAATCAGAGATATTGATATGAAGGCCAATAAAATAAATGAATTCATAAAGAGCAGGGAAAATTATAAAAATGCCAATATAGAGGCCTATGATATATCTTCAAAGGTTAAAAGATACGATCGAATGCTTTTAGAAGACATCGAAAAACTCAGAAAATCCTTGATGAAACTAGGAATGCAAATATACAAACTATGTTAAGTCCATAATGTTAAAAGATGATCAATATGGGTAATAAACCAAAAGTTATATCAGTACTCTCTGGTGGGCTTGATTCAACTGTAGCAACAGCTTATTTTGAAGATAAATACCAGATTCATGCAATTACATTTAATTATGGGCAGCGAAGTGCTGGAATGGAAATAGAATCATCAAAGGCAATTTGTGATTTTTTAGGAATTGAGCACACAGTAATTGAACTTCCATGGCTTAAAAAGCTTGGAAAATCTGCTTTAACTGCTGATGTTAAAATTCCACAACTTGAAGAAGACCAACTGGATGATAAAGAGATTTGCGATGAAACAGCTAAAAAAGTGTGGGTTCCAGGGCGAAATATAGTTTTTACTGCAATAGCTACATCATTTTCCGAAGCAGAGAATGCAGATTTGATAATTGTTGGATGGGATTTAGAAGAAGCAGCCACGTTTCCTGATAACTCAAAAGAATTTTTAGATGCATTTAACGATGTTTTAAGAATTGGAACATTGGATGATATGAAAATTAGGGCGCCACTAATAGAGCTAAACAAAAATGAAATCGTTATATTGGGTGATAAGATCAATGCGCCAATGAATTTAAGTTATTCTTGTTATGTGGGTGAAAAAAAGCACTGTGGTGTCTGTGAATCCTGTATGAGGCGTAAAAGAGCGTTTAAGGAAGCTAAAATTGAAGATAAAACAAACTATAATCAGTGATATTATTTAAATCCGCCGTAAACTGCACCACCGTAGTACTTCCATATTATGTCAATATCTTTGAAACCAATTTCATTTAACCAGTTTAGCTGATCAACTAATTTTGCAGGATGATCTTCATCTTCAGCAGCGGGTATCCATTTGTTTTCTATTTCATCAATGTTGATGTTTTTATCCATGAATTCCTTCCATTTCCTAATATATAAATTCTGTAAATAGTTATTTGAACCTAAAACTACATCTGCATTGAAAAATACGCCTCCAGGATTTAGAGCACTGTATATTTTTTCGTAAAATTCCTTTTTATCTTCATCCCTAATAAGATGATGTAATGCTAAGGAAGAAACTACTACATCATATTTTTCAGTGAAATTGAAATGATAAAAATCTCCTGTAAGATAATTTATATCATCATATCCATCTAATTTAAGTTTGGCCATTTCAATCATGTTTTCAGCCAGATCAAGGCATGTAACATTTGCATTAGGAAACTTTTCCTTTAACTGTTTAGTAATAGTACCTGTACCACACCCAAGATCCATGACTTTTATCGGCTGGTTAGAATTAAATGGTATTGAGTTAATTAAGGACTCAATCATCTCTTTATAGTAAGGAATCAATTTTAAAATGAGCTGGTCAAATTCTGCAGCTTCTTCTTCAAAGTGGGCCTTGACTTTGCTACTTTTCAAACTAAATCTCTCCATTAATAAAAATAAAAAAATGTTTAAAAATTAGATAATTAGAATTAGGAAATTATTTAATAACCATCAAGGTATCTCCAGCATTTACAGTGTCCCCTTCTTCAATAAAGATGTCGCTTACAGTTCCAGAGCCTGGAGCATGAATATCATTTTCCATTTTCATGGCCTCTAAAACAGCCACTACATCTCCGTCATCAACTTTGTCTCCCTTTTTAACTTTGAGTTTAAGGATCATTCCCTGCATTGTAGAGGTTACCCCACCTTCAACAGGTCCGGAAGGAGTTTGTGTATTTCCGGCGCTTTCAATTTCCATATATCCAACAGGAAGCACTTTAACATTGAAAACTTCTCCGTCAACATCAACAGCATATTCTATAGGAACTCCTGCAGGCTCTGATGATTCTTCTACTGATTTAGGAGGTATTAGGGATTCTTCTTCGGCTTCCCCTTTTAAGAATTTAGGCGCTACAGCAGGATAAAGTGCATAGGTTAAAATATCCTCTTCTTTTTTGATAATTCCTAATTTTTCCCCTTCTTCTTTGCATTTTTCATATTGGGGTCCAAGCAGATCCGCTGGCCTAACTGTTATTGGTACTTCATCGCCAATAATTTTCTTTCTTACCTCTTCGTTAACAGGTGCAGGTGGTCTGCCATATAAACCTTTCAGGTAGTCTTTAACTTCTTTTGAAACATTTTTATATCTTTCTCCACCCAGAACATTCATAACAGCCTGAATTCCAACAATCTGACTTGTTGGGGTTACCAGCGGCGGATATCCAAGGTCTTTTCGTACTTTAGGGACCTCTTCAAGCACTTCTTCGTATTTATCAAGGGCATTCTGCACTTTTAGCTGTGATACGAAGTTTGAAAGCATTCCTCCAGGTATCTGGTAAATTAAAACTTCCGTATCAACTTTTTCTGAAATAGGGTCTAAAATACCGCTGTATTTTTCTCTTAACTCTTCAAAATATTTTTTAATATGTGTAAGAAGTTTTAAATCAAGTTCTGTGTCATAGGGAGTACCCTGAAGCGCTGCCACCATACTTTCAGTTGGGGGTTGTGATGCTCCCCATGAAAGAGGTGAAATTGCTGTATCAAGGAGGTCTACTCCTGCCTCGCATGCAGCATAATAACTCATTGGAGTCATACCGCTTGTACAGTGGCAATGAAGGTTTATTATAAGATTAGTTTCTTCTTTAAGGGTTTTAATAAGTTCATAAGTATCATGGGGAGATATAAGTCCTGCCATATCTTTTATAGCCACTGAATCGCATCCTAAAGCTTCTAGTTCTCTTGCAAATTCCACAAATTTTTCTAATGTGTGGTATGGGCTGACTGTGTAAGATATTACTCCCTGAACGTGTGCATCCTGCTCACTTGCAACCTTTATGGCATATTCCATGTTTCTTATATCATTTAAAGCGTCAAATATCCTGAAAACATCTATTCCATTTTCATAGGATTTTTCAACAAATTTTCGTACTATATCATCAGGATAGTGTTTGTATCCCACCAGATTCTGACCTCGAAGCAGCATCTGAAGTTTGGTCTTCTTTATTTCTTCTTTTAACTGCCTTAATCTTTCCCATGGGTCTTCGTTTAAATAGCGTATGCATGTATCGAATGTTGCTCCGCCCCATACTTCCATTGAGAAATATCCAACTTTATCCATCTCTCCAGCAATAGGCAACATATCTCTTGTTCTCATCCTTGTTGCCAGGAGAGACTGGTGTGCATCACGAAATGCTGTTTCAATGATCTTAATTTTTTTCATAATGACCCTCACAATAAGATTCAAGAAATTTAATATCTCACTATATTTAGTCTTAACTGCCTTATAAATTATCTCAATTAAAACAGCAGTTATTTCATTAATTAAAAATAGATAATACTTTATTTAATTTTAAAATCTGGCCACAAAAATATTAAAATCAAAACTATAAACTGTTTTCTACTTTACATACTATAAACTCATCATTTTCGTAAACGACTTTTGCATAATCTGGAATTAGCAGGGGGATGTTTTGGGATATGTTATTGCTGTAAAAATAAAGCTGAAAGAATTCAGAATTCACTAATTTCTTTTTTATAGATTTATCTTGTGAATGGAAGGTTAAATTTTTGTCAAATACAATATAACCAATTTTTTGAGAATCAAAAAATGAATGAGGTGTCTGATTATTCAGATAAGTAAATCCATAATGTAGTGGCATTAAAGATTTAGAAGAAATAAACATTCCTGAGTACATGTTATTTGTAATTATTGACCTGTTTCGGTCTCCATTTTTATTGAACCATTCTGCAACATCAACCTCTGAAGAACTGGGTGGTGCAATTTGAACATATCCAAATTCAGTTTGCGCTCCAAATCTTGCTATTTTGGGATTTTCTACAGTTAAAACCCCAAAAAAGGTACATAATATAAATATGCTTATTAAAAAGAGAGATCTGAATTTTTTTGAAGAAAATGTCCTATGATCTTTAAGTTTATAATAAACCTGGCTCAATCCAAATCCACCAAATATAGAAAGAGGTATAAGTAAATAAATCAATACTCTGTAAGATATGACATTTATACCGAACCAATAAGCTTTGCTCAATAAAAACATGGTTAAGATCCATGTAAATATAAATATATGTTTTTTCTGCATTTTTTTAAATACAAATACGGCCCCTACAACTGCAAATAGCAATACCATGGCTCCAAGAGATCCAAAATATCCTAATGTGCTCATAGATTTATTATAGCCTAATGATGTACTGTAGCCCATAACTGTAGTTAATCCCTGCTGAATAAGGCTCTGGAATAGTTCTGGTTTTAATAAAGCAAGTCCAATGGTTGCTGCAATTAATAGGATGATAAGAATAGCAAAAAACGCCCCATAATTTTTTAAAATATTTATATTTCTATTCCAGACTAACTCAAGCAATGTAAATGCAGTTATTGTTAAAAATAAGCATAACGGAGCAGCAAGATGTATTGAAATTGTTATTATGAATATCAATCCTGCAATAAAAGCATACTTTAAAGCGCCTTCCTTAATTGATCTGTAATAAAAATAGATTGATAGGGGTAAAAATATTAAAGCAAAATTTTCAGGTATTGGTAAAATAATTCGATGAATTAAATAGCTGGATATTATCAAAAAACCTGCTGATATTCCTGCAATTTTTCCATAAAATTCTTTTGCAACGTAGGATATTGATAAAACGATTGAAGCTGCAAAAATAGGTTGCAAGAATTTTGCAATCTGGAAATAATCAATTTTTAATACAGTAGCCAGAAAAGCAAGTAAAAAGTGGAAAAGAGGAGGATAACCTATCTTCTGTGGAGGGTATATGAGAGGATTATTCAATACAAAGCCATAATTAGCATATATTTTAGCATATTGAACATGATAGATAATATCCCAGCTTAATGGCCATTGAAACTTTAAAGTTGGGATTAAGGCAATAAAAAACATTACTGCTGCTGGAATTAACAATAAAATTTTGCTGCCATATCTGTTAAAATTCATTGAATCACTATCTATTAACTAAAAGAAAATAAGGATATAAATTAAAAAAATAAGTCTTATAAAGCTCTATCTTTCCCTTTTTCCTTTTATAAATTCATTCACCATTTCATATGCTTTTTCATCCTTAATTTGCTCTGGTGGATGTTTCATGGTGTACGCTGAAATCGAAGTTAATTGCCCTCCTATTCCTCGTTCAAGGGCTAATTTACAACATCTTATTGCATCAATTACGCATCCTCCTGAATTTGGTGAATCTTCAACACTTAGCCTTAATTCGATATTCATAGGCACATCTCCGAAGGTTTTTCCTTCCATTCGGAGGAAACATAATTTATTGTCTTTTTGCCATGGAACGTAGTCACTTGGCCCAATATGGATATCAGAATCCTCAAGTCTTTCTGCAAGTACAGACTGAACCGCTTCTGTTTTTGATTCTTTTTTTGAATCAAGTCTATCTCTATTGAGCATATTAAGGAAATCAGTGTTTCCTCCAGTGTTTAACTGGTATGTTCGCTCTAATTTAACTCCCCGTTCGCGGAATAAATTAGCCAGTGTTCTATGGGTAATTGTGGCGCCGATCTGAGCTTTTATATCGTCCCCAACAATTGGAATTCCCTTTTCTTCAAATTTTCTGGCCCAATCATCATTGCTTACAATAAAAACAGGCATGCTGTTTATGAATGCCACCCCGGCATCAAGTGCGCATTGTGCATAAAATTCAACTGCTTTCTGTGAGCCTACGGGAAGGTAATTTATGAGTATTTCAGCTCCACTCTTTTTTATAACATCTACAATATCACATTCTTCCTCATCAGAAATTAAAAAAGTGTAATTGTCATCATAGTTTTCCATGTGAGGTGCAACACCATCAAGAACTTTACCCATTGATACTTTAACTCCAGTTTTTTCTATTTCAGGGCAAAATACGGTTGTACAATTAGGTTTTGCAAAAATAGCCTCACTAACATCTTTTCCTACTTTTCTTTTATCAATATCAAAAGCAGCGACAACTTCTATATCTTCTGGTTTAAACCCACCAATATCCCAGTGCATTAAACCTATTGCATCTTCGCTGTTTTTATTTTTATAATAATGAATTCCCTGTATCAGGGAACTTGCACAGTTACCAAGCCCAATTATTGCTATTTTTATCTTCTCCAAATGTAACACCTTCTAAAACACTATTAGAAACGTTGATGTACTTATCAATATTATATAAAATTAATATCACAATTTTATTTTGTTCTTCTATTTCTATTTTATTTTTCAAGTAATTATATTCTCTTTCAGAAGAGAATTAGCTTATTATACTATTAAATGTTTCGATCAACCTATGATTAGTATTATAATTAATAAGTATTTAAATTAAACTAAAGAGATTATTATAATTTAAATTTAGGTTTTTGATATATTATTTTTTTTGTTTGTATGAAAGGTAATTTATTGGAAAAAAGTCCAGAAGACGTTCAAATTGATGTTATTATCATGATTAAAAAGCCATAATTATTATGCCAAGAATTATAAGTATCATTGCAATTCCCATTTTTTGTATATCGCCTCAAAAATTTCCAATTTTTGTGTCACCGAAAACAAAGTGATCGACATATAAAAAATTTCTAATTTTTCACGGTTGCAAATCTATGATTTCCAAAGGTTCGAAAACATAAAGTTTTCTCAACCTCTCTATTTCCAACAACTTTTACAATCCATTATGTTACAATATTAATATTTTAAATAATTATACTTCTTTGTTTTTTATTAAAGAATCTAATATTTGTCTTTAGGAGTAATTTGGAATATTAACAATTTAACTTCATTAAAATAATTTTCGATCCTTCAAATAAATAAAATAATCCTTCATAATGCATTTTACTCAATTAATGTACTTAATACTTAATTTTTCCTATTTTTGAGCAAGCATATGCTGGAAATGCCTTAAAATACTTATGGGATTACATAGAAATATATATTAGTAGAGACAGAAAATATTGGAATGCTATATTTAAGAGTAAAAAAATAATTGAGGTGTTAATGTTTCGCTTATAAGCATTGTTGAAGGATTTTTCATGAATTATGGGGCATTAGGAGTATTTATTGGCTCTATACTTGAACAGATAATTGCTCCTATCCCTTCAAGTATCGTTGTTTTAGGTTCAAGTTTTTTCATAATGAAGGGACATTATTTAACTTTAGGGGCTATGGGCAGGTTAATTATAAATGTGGCAATTCCTGCAGCACTGGGAATAACTACTGGCTCTTTGGTTTACTATTATCTATCATATAAAATAGGAATTCCATTTATTGAACGTGCAGGGAAATATTTGGGAGTTACTATCGAGGATATTCAAAAAGTTGAAAAAAAGGTTAATGAAAGCCGTTATGATAACCTGTTCCTTTTTGCAGCTCGATGTATTCCAATTCTCCCCAGTATAGCCATAAATCTTTTCTGCGGTTTAATAAAGTATCCTCTTAAGAAATATCTAATTATAACTTTTTTTGGGGCGATGATACAGGCAACAATCCTTGGAATTGCAGGATGGCAGCTTGGAAATGCATATATAACCTATGTAAATAATCTTTCGACATTAACTGATATAATAACGGTAATCATTGTTTTGGGGGTTATAATATATATTTTTAAGAATCGAAGAGAAAAAAAGAAGATTGAAAATCAGTAGAATAGATCAAGTTTGGTTTATACTAACATATATATCATACAATTGATAATATAATTATTTAAGGGCTTTTTTGAGTAGCTTAAAGGAGTTGAAGGAAATGATAATATCATTTCCTGAACAACAAAAAATTTAAAATTTTTTGGAGATGAAAAAAATGGAAGAAGGGAGAAATGTTTTATTAGGTATTTTAGCGATAATTTTAGGTATTATAGTGATTGCATTCCCTTTATTCAGTGTATTCACAGCAAGCGTACTTGCAGGGTTTGCCATAATATTTTTAGGTATCTGGTTACTGGCTCAAAGCTTTGGAATATGGGGTAAAAGTAAAGCAAGTAGTATCGCATTTTTAATACTTGGACTTATTGCCATAGTTGGTGGAATTGGCTTATTTGGCAGTATACTTGCATTCAGCTTCTTAGCAAGTATATGGCTCTACTTCGCCGGGTTCTTCTTGATTATTTCAGGTATAATGTCATTCTTCACTAAAGAAGGAACTGCAGGTAAAGGTGTTGGTGGTATTGGTATTATTTTAGGTATTTTATACATAATATTAGCAGCATACGCATGGAATCCATATTATCTGGCTCTATTGATCGGGATCTGGTTAATAATAGACGGAATATCTCTATTTTTCATTAAACCATCAGATCTAATGAGTTAAAAGTTCCTGAATAATAATTAAAGCCAAAAAAGCCCCTATTTAATAATTATGTGAATACTATGGCTCAAGAAAACCAGAATAAGTGGGGAGTAGTGATAGTTGCCTGTATGGCGATTTTTATCATTGTTTTAGATTCATCTGCAATGAATGTGGCGATATCAACATTAGTTGTAGAATTAAATACAACTTTATCAATTATTCAGGCAATTATAGCTTTATATGCCCTTATAATTGCATCATTTATGTTACTGGGTAGTAAACTTCAAGATATTCTCGGTAGGAAAAAAACCTTTCTATTAGGGCTGATCATTTACGCTTTTGGAACAACTACAGCTACTTTAAGTATTAATGCAGGTATGCTACTTATTGGATGGGCTGTTTTAGAGGGTATTGGTGCTGCAATGATGTTCCCGGCCACCACAACAATTGTAGGTGCCAGTTATGAAGGTAAAGACCGTGTCACTGCTTTTGGTATTTGGGGAGGAATAGCAGCAGTTGGGGCGGCGATAGGTCCAATAGTTGGGGGAATTTTTACCACTTTTCTTACATGGAGACTGGTATTTGGTATGGAACTGGTCTTTGTTGCTTTAATATTGATTTTCAGGCATTATTTAACTGAATCCCGACCAACCTTAAAATGGAAAGACCTGGATATTGTCGGAGCGTTGCTTTCAATAGTTTCTCTTGTTCTGATTGTACTTGGAATTTTATTACTAACAACGCCTCAATACTGGGGATATGTGACATTACTATTAATTTCAGGATCTATTCTGTTTATAGTCTTTTTATTATGGCAGAGGAGGAGAATTAATAAAGGATTAGAGCCATTATCAGACATATCTCTTCTTAAAAACCGTATATTTGGACTGGGTAATTTAAACTCTGTTATACAGCAAATACCTTTAGCAGGATTTCTATTCATAATCCCTATATTTTTGCAGCAAGTAACTAAACTGGATGCATTTATGACTGGCGTTGCTCTTTTACCTGCATCAATTAGTGTTCTAATTTTTTCATTACTTGGTGCAAAGTTATCATCAAAATTAGAGCCGAAATATATTGTAATGATTGGATTCCTTGTCGCTGCAGCAGGGACATTCATATTGGGGGGAGTTTTCAGTGTGAACACTCAAATAGGAGATATTGTTCCGGGAACAATCGTATTTGGAACAGGAATAGGTCTTTTACTTTCACAATTAACTAATCTCACCATGTCTGCCGCTAGAAGTGATCAAGAGACAGATGCTGCAGGTTTCTTGAATGCATTTAAAAATTTAGGTTATTCCATTGGAACAGCTTTAATAGGAGTTTTACTTTTACTTGGAATATTTGGCGGGCTTACAGCTGGAATAGAAGAATCAGGTCTTGCTGGAAATATGACCACTCAGGAGATACAGAGCAGTCTATTCAACTATGTGGAAAAAATGCAGACAGAAACGCCACAGATACCTCCTGAACTAGTTCCGCAAGCTACGCAAATTGTAGAATCAACAATTAGTTCTGCAATGAGACAGACTTTTAATGCATTGACGTTAATTCTGCTTTTAGGATTTATAACAAGTATTTTTATACCAAAAAATTGAGAATTAAATTCATAACGCTAAAGTTGATAGTATGCAGAGAAATTTCAAAATAATATTCAACGCATTCCTTTTTATTTTTCTGTTTGCAGATATTGTATTTTTAATTTTTATTGCTTTGGACTTTGCTTTAGGTTTAAAACCATCTATATTGGGACTTATTGAATTTGATATAATTGTATCTCTCTTAATAATTTTTCATTCTCTATTTAGAATAAATAAAGCTAAAAATAAGAGACATTATCTGTCAGAAAACTGGACAGACATTTTTGCAATGGTTCCTATAGCTTACATTATCTTATTACTATTACCAGAGGCGAATCTAATTGTTGTAGTAATGTTTTTAATTAGAATGTATGCTTTATTTAAATATTTGTTCAAAATAAGAGACATAATAAGATTTACTGAAAAAACAAAGCTGGATGTAGCCACATTCGTTCTTCTGGGTACATTTATTTTTGGATCCCTGATTTTTTTCTGGGTTGAGTCTCCAGTTAACTTTGAAGTCACAAATATCGATGATGCAGCTTTTTTCATGATTGTATCCATGTCCACAACTGGTTATGGAAACATTGTCCCCATTACAGGAATAGGAAAATTAGTATCTGCAATAGCGATAATTGTAGGTGTTGTATATACAGGATGGGTTACTGCGGCAATAGCATCTTCTCTTATTGAAGAATTGAGAAAGGAAAGAAAAGAAGAAATCAAAATACAGAATGAAGCAATGAAAAATGTTATAAAGAAATTAGATAAAATAGAGAAAGAACTGGAAGAAATTAAAAAATAAACTGATTTTTGGAGTTAATTGATGGGTATTTACAGTCTTTCATACAAGAATATGCGCAGAAACTGGTGGAGAAATACTTCAACAATTTTAAGAATAGCCTTTGGCGTGATTGTACTTTTAATTCTTATCGGTTCAGGAATAGGGATCAGCACATTCCTTGGGGAAAATCAAACCGCCGCAGGCACTTCAATTTCAAATGCAAATGCCAGTAATATTGGCGTTAATACCGCTATAAGTGCTTTAAATGATTATATAAATTCAATATTAGGTATAGAACTCTCTAATTCTCAAATTATAAGTGGTATAAGAAGTATTTTGAGAAATATCATTTCTTTTATAGATATAATAGCAAGCATGGTATTTTTAGTGGGCATTTTTGGAATTACATATGCTATGGATCTTAATTTACTTGAGCGAAAAAGAGAAATAGGCCTTTTGAAGTCTCTGGGGTTTACAGAGCTTCAGATAATAATAAGTCTCCTTTTAGAGGCGGCTTTGCTGGGGTTTTTAGGCGCGGTTTTAGGCACGATGTTAGTAGTTGTAGGAATAGTTATTTTATCTAATATGGTTAAAATTGGGCTTTTTTCAATTGTAATGCCGTTATGGCTCCCATTCGGAGCTATACTTATTACATCGGCTCTGAGTGCATTGATAGCTGCATTTTCTGTGTGGTACAATACCAAAATGGACCCTGTGGAGGCTTTAAGGATATGACTGTTGCTATTCTGGAATTCAAAGACGTGTGGAAAACTTACGGCAGAGGTAAGACAGAATCAAATGCATTGGAATCTATCAATTTTTCTTTGGAAAAAAATTCATTGAATCTTATTTTAGGCCCATCAGGCTCTGGAAAATCAACTCTATTAAATATAGCAAGCTTAATGGACACTCCATCTCAGGGAAAAGTTTTTATAAATGGTAAAAATGTTTCAAATGCATCTAAATCAGATAGAAGCAGGATTAGGCTGAAGGAAATAGGAATTGTATACCAGAGGGCGAACTTATTTCATTATTTAAATATCCTTGAAAATGTAATGCTTCCAATGAGTGTGCCCAATAAAAATAAGGCTCTGGAAGTTCTAAAAACTACAGGTTTAACAGAAATCAACAAATCCCCTCAAGAAATTTCTATTTTAGGTGAGCAGAAAGCTGCACTTTCAAGGGCAATGGTCAATGATCCTTTACTTATTTTGGCTGATGAACCAACTGGAGAATTGGGTTCGAATGATACAGAGCTCATGATGGATCTTATGGTAAATATATCGGGCAAATACTCTGTTTTAATTGTATCAAACAATGTTGATCTTACTAAATACACAGATAATGTATTTTCTATTAAAGATGGGAAATTAAAATAAATTAATTGAATATTATTCAACCATCTATCTATTTTTAGTTAATTTAATTATTAATTAAATCATATATATTATTAATTCTTTAATTAGTGAGAAAAATGATTGAACTAAAAAGATCTTCATTTTTTAGCCAGACAGTAATTTTAACGGTTATAATAGTAGTCCTTGCAGGATTGAAGTTTATTGCACCTATTATAGGTCCAATATTCCTTTCAATCTTTTTTGCAGTAATTATAACTCCATTTTTAAGGTGGCTTACAGGAAAGGGATTATCCTACAGAATATCTTTTATAATTACCCTCATTGGAATTACAGCTCTGGGTTTAATACTTATTGTATTTCTCTTTTTTACTTTAACCCAGTTACAGGCCCAGACATCAAGTTATGTCATTAATGTAAACACAGAATATAATGAAATTGCTAACACATTGATCAGGAACCTTGCAACCAATATTGATCTTTTAAACGTGGCGAATATATTCACCGATGGAATCTTTATTCTCCTTGCAACATTGTTTTTAATATATGAGCTTCCAAAGCTAAAATCAAGGATTATGGGAGGTTTAGAATATGATAGGGATTTTTTAGGTCGTATTTTTGAAACGGCTAATGCATTCAGTGATTACTTTGTAATAAGGCTTAAATTAAATATATTTACAGGTGCAGGCATTGCAATAATTCTGCTTCTTTTGGGCATTGACTTTTCGCTCTTTTGGGGAGTTTTAACGGTTGCATTAAGTTTTATTCCATATATAGGTCTTCTTCTTGCTGCGATACCTCCAATGTTAATTGCATGGGTTGAATATGGGGTTTATGGGGCTGTTTTTGTTTTGATTATTTTTGTCATAATTAATACAATTGCTGAAAATATAATATTTCCAAGACAGGCTGGAAAAGGGCTTCAACTATCCATTTATGTGGTATTTGTATCAGTATTCTTTTGGGGTTGGATTTTTGGTGGAATAGGGGTTTTCATGGCTGTGCCTTTGACTTTAATTTTAATTCAATATCTTGAATACTTTGAAGAGACTCGTTGGCTTGCATATATTCTGAAAAGCAATTATAAAGATAGAAAACCAAAAAAATAGATGTTATACACCGTTAAAGGAAATAAAAAATAAAAGAATTAATTTATTATTTCTCCAACTTCGTCGGCTATTTTCCAGTGTTCGCCTTTCCGCTCATTTCTGCGGATCAGCCATACTCCGATCCCTGCTCCCACTATGGCTCCTGCTGTGTCTGTGAATAAGTCGTTCATGGTATCTTCATGTGGGCTTTGTGTTGGTGAACCCTGCATTTGAGTGTTACCTGTAATTTCTCCTAATGGGCCTTGGGACAAGTATTTGTCGTAGGTATATTCTGCCATTTCCAGTGCTCCTCCAAATCCAAGGGTTACCATTATAATGATGAATGCCATGGCCCCATATGATGCTTTCAGTTTACCATAGAAATACATGGTGTAAACTACCATCATTCCAATTAATGCAATGTATAAAGGTAGCATGAAGTGCATAAAATTGTCATAGTGTGGAAGTTTCACATATAATCCAAGTGCATCTCCACCAACAAGTTCAAAAAGCACCATAGACAGTAATATAAGTTCAATCTCAACTGGAACTGCCCTTATTTTCCCTTTTGTAAAAAAAGCAGGGGCATTGATTATTGCAAGGGCGATTAAAATTAATAAACCAAATATTCTTTCAGCACCGTTTGCACCGCCAAAAATTAGAATGAAAACGCCGGAAACTAAAAGAAAGATCCTTAATAATCGAAGTAAATTCCTCTGTAAAGGGCTCATATTTTCCTGATCCGGATTTAAATAGCTCATTTTTGCCACCTACAAATTGTATTTTACAGTATAATGTGTAATTAATGGTTTTTAATTATAATATAAATAATTTGCTGAAATTAATAATTTTTTAAATTCTAAACTTCGATTTTTATGTTTATAAATACAAATATTGGATATAAAGTTAAATAATTAAAATAAATTCAAACATTTCACTTTTTGAGCATTTAAACATCCTAAATGAACTGATTATGTATAATATATACTTTTTATTTAAATTTAGTCATTTATTAAACTTAAAATGTGTTATTTTGATTTTTTATTATATAATAGCTAATTAGAAGTAAATCTGATAGTTGATGAGGTATATTTTAGGAAAATATATTAATTGGTAGATACAATCATAAAATAATTAAAGAGTTTTTGGAAAAGAGGTGATAAATATGCAGAAAATAGGAAATGCAATAGTTTTCATAATTCTAGGTTTAATAATTCTGGCCTTCCCGCTTTTAGGAATAATTCCGCTTAGCGTTCTAACAGGTATTTCTGTTCTGTTTTTAGGTATTGGGCTTATATTAACAGGAGTATCATTTATAGGCGAAAGTGCAGCCATGGGCATAATTGATATAATTTTAGGTATACTGGCATTGATTCTTGGAATTGGTTTTATATTCAATCCCGTATTGTTTAGCTTTGTGGCAGCTTTATTCATATTCATTGCAGGTATATTCCTTATAATAGCTGGTATATTTGATACAGTAAATAAAGCGGGCGGAACCAGATGGCTTGGTATTTTAAACCTGGTACTTGGTATAATATATCTAATCGTGGCATATTTCATAAAAGATCCATTAGTATTAGGAGTATTAATTGGTTTATGGCTTTTAATTGTAGGAATATTGACGTTATTCCAGAAAGAATAGTTATATTCCTAAAATTTTTTTTTACTTTTTTTCATGCTTTAATTTCTTAGCAGATAGCTTAGAATAGATAATTACAAATATTTAAATCAGAAATCCTTTATCAGAACTTCTGGTGTGTAAATGAGAAAATGGAAGTCATATTTAAATGCAGATCCTACAGACTGGTTTCTCGGAGAAGATAATCCCTCGGTTAGATATTTTACTTTAGTTAATATTCTGGATAGGCATGAAGATGACTTTGAAGTTGAAAAAACTAAAGAAAAAATAATGAAAAATTGAATTATCCCTAAAATCCTGGAAAAACAGCAAATTGAAGGTTATTGAGGACGCCGAGAGGATTTCCATATTAGAAGTAAATATAAATGAACTTATGGCAGCTTATAGTCCTTGCAGAACTGGAAGCAGATGGTGAAGATGAAAGAGTTAAAATTACCCTGGAATTCATCCTTAAAAATGCACAGGATCCCATAAATGGTGCATTTTCATATTTAAGCAATAAAGAATGTGTAGGGGATCATGAAAGAGTTTTACCATGTCTTACAGCCGATATGGTTTGGAGTCTTATCAGATTGGGATATCTGGGGGATGAGAGGTTCATAGGACAATAGAATGGCTTATAATGTATCAGAGATTTGATGATGAACCAGGAAAAGCCCCTAATAAATGGCCATATAAAATAGTGAAAAGATGCTGGAGAAAAGGCACATGCCATTCAATTAAAAATCCCTTAAAGCATTTGCTGAGATACCAGGATAAGAGAACTTTAAGTAAGTGAATATATTGCTAAATGGGCTGAACATATGCTTAACCATCACATCCATAAAAGGAACCATTCTCCAATTACTGGCAAGTTTAAATGGTTAGAATTTGGATTTCCGCTTATGTGGAATATAGATGCTTGGAAGTTTTAGGATTGCTCACTAAATTGTGTTACAAAGACGAAAGAATGCAGGAATCCATGGATATAATGATTTCCAAGCAAAATAATGGAGGTAAGTGGTTTACTGGAGAATATATTTAACGGAAGATTCCAGACAAGCATAGAAAGGAAGGGTAACCCAGTAAATGGATAATTTTAAATGGAATATGTGTATTAAAAGCTTTTTATAGTTAGGAAAATGATTTTTATGGAATTTGAGGATTTAATTAAGGAACTGGAATCTCTCTCCAATCCTGAAGACCTAGAGGGAATGGCCAGATTTGGAATAAGACCAAAAAAAGCATATGGGGTTAAAATGCCTGAATTAAGGCGCATAGCTCGTAAGACAGGTAAAGATCATGAACTTGCAGCAAAATTGTGGGAATATGGATACAGTGAAACCAGGATACTGGCAAGCATTATCGACGACCCAGGGCAGGTTAATGAAGGACAGATGGAACGATGGGCAAATGAATTTGACTCATGGGATGTTTGCGACCAGTGCTGCATGAATTTATTTCGTAAAACTCCTTTTGCCTATAAAAAAGTTTTTGAATGGAGCAGTAGGGAAGAAGAATTTGTTAAAAGGGCTGCATTTACATTAATTGCAACTTTAGCTGTCCATGATAAAAAAGCAGATGATTTCAGGTTTGAACAATTCTTTCCCCTTATTTTAAGAGAATCAGTAGATGACAGAAATTTTGTTAAAAAAGCTGTTAACTGGGCTTTAAGGCAGATAGGGAAAAGAAATTGTAACTTGAATAAAGAAGCAATTATTCTGGCAGAAAAAATCAACACCACTGGAACTAAAAGCGCTAAATGGATTGCAAAAGATGCCTTAAGGGAATTAAAGAGCGAAAAAGTCCGGCAAAGGTTAAAGAATTGAATTAGATTTTAATTTGAATCTTGATTTAATGGATAGCCATATCATTTCACGGCTTTTATTTTTCACCTGTTCTAAGTATTCATCATTGACATCATTAATACAGCTACTTACAGTAACTGCTTCAATAATTGAGGATATATAGGTTAATAACTCATCTTCATCTACTTCTTGTTTTTTTAGAAGGTTATGTTCTAAAAAATACATTCCAACGATATCAAAATCCTCTTCTCTTGAAATGTTCTTAAAATATTTTTCCTTCATTCCAAAGGCCTCTTATTAATCTAAATAATAATGTTTTGTATCACTAATATAAATTTAACTAAAAAAAAGTTTGTGATAGTAACGACAAACAACAATAAGGCAATTTATAAAATCTTAAAAGTAGTTACTAAATCATTTTTGGGATTAATTGTGGAAATATGGTTTAAAATGCATTTATTTTTAATAGTAACCCTGAATACAATATAAACAAAGAAAAAATCAAATAATTTATAAGAATAAAAATTAATGATTTTTTAAAGCTACAATCCTATCTACATCAACTAATTTCTACCAGTGCTTTTTCTTCTTTTAAAAGAGGATAATAATTTACTGAATAACCTCATTATTTAAATAATATATAAAAATACAGTCTAAAAATAAAATTTTAGCTTAAAAAGAGCTATTAAATTCTAAACCTATATTTATAAGGAAATTTAGCCTATGTTCACATGAAATCCTTCAAAATATTTATAAAATTGTAAGGATCGTCAGAAATAACGCTGCTTCCATACAATTCCATGGTACCAATATCAGCAGTAGGTTTAAAGATGCTTCCCCTGTCCACAATGTATATTATGTAAGGAAACATGGTTTCACGAGATTCTGGACATGAAATGGCCATATTAAAGCTGTTTACTCCTAATTTATCAATATAACATCTTAATACTTCATAAACTGCCTTTTTAATGTCTTCCTCCTTTGATGGATTTTCTTTAGAGATGATTATAAATTCTTTTTCTTTGAGGGGCGTAATACTTGCAAAACCTTTTACATCTTCTAAGGCAAGCCCTAAATCTTTATGAATAGTGTATATGTCTTTGAAGTAATTCCTGCCTTTTAATTGCATATAGTTTCGAAAAATCTTTCTTAAAATTGCTGTTTTTGCATAAGGGATATTATCAGCCATTAATATCTGAGCATGACCGTGTACTTGGGATGCACCTGCTTTTGGAAGGCAGTTCCACAGGAAAAATGGAAATTTAAACCTTTTATCATGACTGTTAACTTTCTTAAACCATTTGAAACCAGTATCTATATAATCAGAGAGTTCTTCTAAGTTAAAATCCAGAGGGTTGTGCTTATTAAAAAAAATCATGCTGCTCCATGCATCATATTTTGCAATATTCGCCCCGGTAATACAATGTTTGCCTTTTATTCGCCCAAATATGTCTTCTGGAGTGTATTTTTCAGGATCACAAAAGTCACATCCTTCCCTCGATTTTTCGATATATTCTTCAACCTTCTTTTTTTCATTTTGAAGTTCATCCGGCCTTATTCCAGGCCTGCTGGCCCTTAATGAATTGAAAAGAGATCCTATTCCTGCCCATCTATTATATGTTTTAACCACTTTTTGGGTTCTTATTCTTCCTATAACTTCATCTGCAGTTTCTGTAATATTACCTTCTGCATTTCTGTTTCCAAAATATGTTCTGACTTTATCTTTAAAGGTATGGGGGATTTCCATGGTGCCTGTAGCGCTTGAAACTTCAAAAACTGATTTAAATAAGTTATATGAATCTTTATCCTTTTCTTTAAGTTCATCTATCTTATCTTCCAGGTTTAAGATGGAATTCATAAATTTACACTCCATTTAATTTCAAATATTTAATCTTTTACCAGGGAATATCCTGCAGCTTTCCATGCACGTATACTTCCCAGAACATTAGCAACTTCTTCATATCCATTAATTTTCAGCACACTTGCTGCAATGCTTGCCCTGTTCCCTGTATCGCAGTATATAACAATGTATTTATCATCTGGAACTTCATCTAAATGATTTTTTAAATCTCCAACATAGATATGATGCGATCCTTTGATATATCCTTCTTCCCGCTCTCCGATTTCCCTTACATCAAGTATAAATATGGATTTGTCATTCTGCCGTTCTTTTAATTCATGTACGGACCATGTATCTATTTTTTTGATTTCTTCTCCACTATTAGCCCAGTGGGTGAACCCACCTGCTAAATAGCCATATATATTGTCGTATCCAATCCTTATTAAATACCTTACAATTTCGTCTATGTGTTCGTTGTTTTCATCGATTATGATGATTGGACGGTTATAACTGAGCATCCATCCAGCAAAATAGGTTAATCCATGTTTCCAGATATTTAATGTCCCTGGAATATGACCTCCAGCGAAACTGGCAGCCATTCTGACATCAACAAGTTGAGAGGTTTCAGCACTTTCTTTAAGTTCTTTTATATCCAGAGGTCTTAGATAGGGAAGTCTGCAAAGTAGTGGAGCGCCATCTTTATTGTATACTTCCATTTTTTTGAAATAAGGTGCTTTAACCATTTTTTCATTTAATTTAGAATCTATAAATCCTTCTTTAGTTTTTTGAAGCATTGGATTGGTTTTTTTCTCGTACCCTACTGTTGTAAACTCGCTTTCCCTGATGTCTTTTCCGCATACAGAACCGGATCCATGGGCTGGAAAAACAAGAACATGGTCCCCTAATGGCATGATTTTATTATGCAGGCTATCGTAGAGCTTCCCAGCCATTTCCTCTCTTTTATCATCTCCATAAAGGTCTGTCCGACCAACTTCGCCTGCAAAAAGGGTGTCACCTGTAAAAATAATGTATACATCTTCTGAAATGGTTTTATCTTTTATAAGGAGAGATAAACTTTCGTAGGTATGCCCTGGAGTTTCTATAACTTTCATCTGGATTTCACCTATCTTGAATTTATCTCCATCTTCTACCATGTTTCCGTAGGCAAAATCAAGGTTTTTACTGTGATATATGGGAGCTCCTACTCTTTTTGAAAGCTCCATTGATCCTGTTACATAATCTTCATTACAATGGGTTTCAAAAATATGGGTTATCTGCATATCATGCTTTTTGGAATAATATACATATGAATCACAATCTCTTCTTGGATCTATAACTGCAGCTTCTCCATTTGATCCTATAAAATATGATTTATGTGCTAATCCTTCGCTTTTAATTATTTCAAGTATCATATTCTCCACCATTTGCATATTAAGAACGTTTAATAGAATATTTATTTGATCTCTAATTTGATATAAGGTGTTTCACCTATTATTTTATAATAAAAAACATATATAATTTATGAAAAGTGCATTAGAAAAAGTTGGAAGATTAAATTAAGTTTTTAGAAGGATATAAGAATTTAAGTAATTATTCTCCATATAAATTAATCAATGAAAGTATAGCTCTATAGAATAATTCCCTCTTTTTATCATATGATAATTCATCATAAACGTTTAGAAGCTTTTGAATATCAAAAAGGTGGTTTTTTAGCACATCTTCAACTATTAAGTGTTCAGATTGTTTGTTATCTTCTGCTGGATGTGCTTTAGAGAAAAAACTCCCTCCCATGCTCATTTTATATTCATTAACAATTGAATTAATGTCCAGATCGTCTTTTTTCATATAATCACCGTTTTTAAGAGTTATGATATGAAATTAGATTTATATAACTAAATATATATCTCTTTAATAACAAACATTAACTGAAAAATAAAGGGAATATATCATTTTTTTATAATGAAATATGGATTATATAATTCATCTAAAAATCATGGATAAATAAGCCAGCAGTGATTAAAATGGAGAATATTATTGAAACTTATGATATAACCAAAAAATTCAATGATTTTACAGCAGTTAAATCTGTAAATCTTGAAGTTGAAAGAAACACTATTTATGGAGTTTTAGGGCCAAATGGGGCTGGAAAAACCACTCTTATTTCAATGCTCTGCACAATACTTCATCCAACTTCGGGCACTGCTACTGTAAATGGATACGATATAGTAAAAAATGCTAAAGAAGTTAGAGGTTCTATAGGCATAGTTTTCCAGTCAAGAGCATTAGATGATATATTAACAGGCCGCGAACATCTTGAAATGCATGCTTCTCTTTATGGAGTGCCTAAAAAAGTTAGATCAAAACGAATCGAGGAAATACTGGATCTAATAGACCTTGGAGAAAAGGCAGATGAATATACTAAAACTTATTCTGGAGGAATGAAAAGAAGACTGGAAATTGGAAGAGGTTTAATACACTATCCAAAGGTTCTTTTTTTAGATGAACCAACATTAGGGCTTGATCCACAAACAAGGGAAAAAATATGGGAATACATTGAAGGTTTAAATAAAAGAGAAGACGTAACTGTTCTTTTAACCACCCATTATATGGATGAGGCAGATAGGCTCTGTGATAAAATCGCTATTTTTAATCAAGGCCAAATTGTAACTACAGATTCTCCAAAAAATCTTAAAAGAGAGTTAAAGGCAGATACAATCACATTAACTGTTGATGATATTGATAAATTCTGTAAGAAAGCAGAAGATCTGGACTTTATTAAAGATATCTTCGTAGTTGACAACGAAATTAAGTTAATGGTTGAAAGAGGAGAAAACCTTATTACAAAAGTGGTTAATTTTGCCGTGGAAAATGAAATAGGGGTTAAATCGGTGGAACTGGACCATCCTAACCTTGAAGATGTTTTCATCAAATATACAGGATCTTCTATAAAAGGGGGAAGATAAAATGGCAGAACTAGAAGGAATATATACAATCTGGCTTCGGGAAACCAAAAGATACGTTAGATACAAATCCAGAATTGTAACGTCTGTTGTAACTCCTCTTCTCTGGCTTATAATCTTTGGAACAGGTTTAGGAGCTGCTGTAAGATTTGGGGGAATGGCTGGTGGATATCAGAAATTTATATTTCCGGGAATAATAGGCCAGACCATTTTATTTACTTCAGTTTTCTCAGGAGTATCTGTAATCATTGACCGTCAATATGGATTCTTAAAAGAAATACTTGTAGCTCCAATTTCTCGTTCATCAGTTGTAATGGGCAAAGCCCTTGGTATAAGCACAGCATCCCTTATTCAAGGAGTAATATTGCTATTATTGTCATTCATCGTTGGAATATCAATGAGTATCCCCTGCTTTTTAGTGAGTACATTGCTTATTATCTTAATTTCTCTGGGACTTGCAGGGCTGGGGCTTATGATAGCCTCATTTACAGATAGTATGGAAGGATTTAACCTTATTTTAAGTTTTATAGTACTTCCAATGTTCCTGCTTAGCGGTGCGCTTTTTCCAATAACAGGACTTCCTCAATGGCTTCAATTTGCAGTTTATTTAAATCCCTTGACATATGGGGTGGATGCTTTACGCTTTACAATATTAAATCAATCTGTACTGCCATTTTACATAAATTTCCTTGTATTGCTGGGCTTTTCTACATTTACAGTTCTGATATCAGCTTATCTATTTAATAAGAGGGAACAGGGATTGATGTAAGAATCTCCATTTAATTATTTCTTGAAAATAATTTATTTATTAAGCTTTTTTCTACCTCTACTGCTTTTTCAGGGCACATCTCCATGCAACACATGCATTTTATGCATTCAGGATAATTAAATTCAGGTATATTAACTCCTGCCCTTAAAGCATCTACAGGACAGCTTTTAATACAGGTTTTACAGTCTGTGCACTTATCAGGATTAATTGAGGGTCTTGCCCAGTAAAATTTCATCAAAGCTCTGGCTATAGATGAAGGGATCATATCTAATGATGAGGTTAACCTGGGTGGCCATTTAAAATCTTTTCTAACTTCTGGATAGTATCCCAGTACTTCAATTTTATTTATATATGCTTCTCCAAGTCCTTTTTTGTATGCAATTTTAGTTGTAGGGATTTTTAGGGGATATTTACCTAATAAATGTGTTACCAAGCTATCGGATGCCACTCCATCAGTTGATGCTAAAACCATGTTCAGTTCTTTGGGATTTCCTGCTGATGGGCCTGTTCCATCCATTCCTATCACTCCATCAACTATGTTAAGTCCTGGCTTTGACAGGGAAAATATATCAACAACGTGTTGGGCGAATTGTGTGGGATTAGGGGACTGTTTGTGATACTCAGTCTTTTTAAGGCCTGGAACAACGCCATACATATTTTTGACAGCACACGTAAATACAGTGAGGCCGTGAGTCTTGATTTTAGGCACATTTATCACAAAATCAGCATCCAGAACTGGTTTTGCAATATAGTACTGATTGCCGTTTATTTTCTTCTTATAGATTCCTGAAGCTTCAAAATTAACTATTTTAGTATTTAAACGGGCGCAGACTTCAAGTATTCCTGAAGTTTCCCAGTATCTTTTCAGGTCATCTACAGGCCAGCCGGGACTATCACCAACGAGTGGGGTTGCCCCAGCTTCTTTAACCAGTTTAATAACGGCTTCTATTATTTGTGGGTGAGTTGTAATGGCTTCTTCTGGTTTTTTTGCAAGAAGAAGGTTGGGCTTAATTAAAACCCTGTTTCCAGGATTTATGAAGGATGAAATGCCCCCTAAATTGTTAATACATTTTCTTACTGCGTTTTCTGCCTCTTCATATGAATTGCATCTACTTATACTTACCGTACTCATGGAATGCTCCTATTCACATATTCGGTCCTCGTCTTCAACATCAACGTATTCAAATCCTTCTTTTCTGCACCATTCATAGAGTGCTTCTGTGGCCCCTCTTGAAAGGCGGCCCTGTTTATCTCCATATTTATGTCTTGTAATTCTTCTGAATGCTATTTCCAATTCATCTGGAATACAAACTGTTATTGCGCCCATTAAAATTCACCATTAAAATTAATATTATTTTCTGCTATAGGTTTTGTAGATTATGTTATTTATAGGAAAGAATTGATGTTGAAAGCATTATCTTTTTAAAATTTCATCTGGAGTTATAAGTTATAACAGAGCTTAGATCAACATAATTTACTTTGAAAAAGTATTAAATAGAAAAATAGGCATAAATGTTCTTTTCAGGGTATATGTAATGGATTATTTTGGTGTATTTTTGATGATTTTTCGAGTATTTGGTTTATTGAAAATTTTTACTTCGCCATACAACCGTTTAACGAAATAAAAAAGTGATAAGTAATAATAAGTTTAAAATCATTACTAATATTAATTTATATTTAAAAATTTAATAAATTAACCATCAAAAAATATGAAATTATCCTAAATAAATCAATAATGGTCTATAAATCGCTTAAATTTACTAAATAGTTAATAAAGCCTTTAAAATTAGTTTTCATTAATTTATAAGATATAATACTCTCAATTTAGCCTGATTTAATAGATTTAACCATTAGATTCATTTTAACTTATTTTTTTTTTTAATGGTAAGGTAAAATAAAATGTTGATCCTTCTCCTAATTTTGATTCAACCCAGATATCCCCTCTGTGGCGGTTTATTATTCTTTTAACGATGGCCAGTCCAATACCGGCTCCCGAATACTCCCCAACACCATGCAATTTTTTAAAAACTTCAAATATTCGATTATTATACTCTTCCTCAAAACCTATGCCATTATCATTTACAGAAAAAATACATTCATCATCCTTTTTTTGCATTGAAACATGGATTTCAAGCTGTACATCTTCCCTACGGAATTTTAATGCATTTCCAATTAAATTCTGGAAAACACGCACAATTTGATTGTAATCACCATAAACCATAGGAAGGGGATCATAGCTAATTTCAGCATTACTCTCTTCAATAGAATATTTTAAATTAGATAAAGCGGTATTCAAGGCATCTTCACTATTAAACTCCTTAAATCCCCTACTTTGAGCGTCTAAACGTGAATATTCAAGTAATCCTTTAATCAGATTTTGCATCTGGCTTGCTCCACCCACTATATACTCAATAAAATCATCAGCATCCTCATCTAACTGTCCTTCGTAACGCCTTTTTAAAAGTCCAGCATAACTGCTCATAGTACGAAGGGGTTCCTGCAAGTCATGGGAAGCAATATAGGCAAAACTCTTTAAATCCTCATTAGAACGTTTCAAATCTATTATTAATTTATTTCGCTCCTTTTGTGCATTTTTAAGTTCAGTGATATCAAATAATGTGGATCTGCTATTTAAAAAATTACCCTCAGCATCTTTTACAGCAGTAGCACTTACAATAATATGAAAAACTGAACCATCCTTTCTAACCATTTCAAGTTCAAGTTCATTAACATATCCTCTCCCCATAAAACCTTCATAATTATCTTCAAATACCCTCTGACTATCTTCAGTGATCACATCCCTTAAATCTTTACCAATTAACTCTTCTCGGGTATAACCAAGCCAGGAAAGCTCAGTATCATTAACACGTGCAAATTTACCATCCTTATCGAGGGAATGATAACCACAAGGGGCATTATTATATAAATCCTCAATTTCGGCTGCAGATTCTTTAACACTTTGTTCTGCTTTAAGACGTAAAATATCTATATGGTCAATTGAGCTCATACTTCTAATTAAAATTAAAAGAAGAACAACAACAGTTAAAAATGCCATCAAGGCAAAAGTAAATCTAGAATCATAGAGTCCTGATCTTTCTCCTAAAAGACTTATCAGACCAAAAATTAGGGGTAAAAATAAAATTGCAGGAAATAAAGCACGTCCAAAAGCACCGCTTAGTCTGTCACTAATTAATATCTCTATTATTCCTTTATCTGGACGTGAGAAAATAATGGCTAAAATTATCAGGATAAAAACAATTGTTCCATAAATTGAAGGTGGAGTTGTATTGGGAACATGAAATGTTTTTGTCTGGTAGATAAAACCAAGCACTACAAGGTAAAATAATACTCCAACAATTCCCATTAATGTTTGTGAAATATCAAATCCTCTAACTGGTTCTTTATCAAGTAGTATAAGCGCAAGCCCGGTTAATACAAAGGATATGGCAGCAACTACAGACATTTTATATTCAGCCAAATCTTGCCACCCAATTAAACCAGCTATAAAACTTGCATCTGTAGTATAATTAATTATATAATCTACAAGTGTTATAATTCCAACTAATAGGACTATTAATGCTAATATTTTGCCTATTTTATTTTTCATCCCCTTATCAGGCTTTTGAAGGAGAATAATAGAGATACCTACTAAAATGAAACATACTGCTGTGGTTAATGCAATAGAGGAATAGTTAGGGTCTGGAGTTTTTAAAACAGGGATTTCCAGTATCCATCCAGCCAAAATTATTAAACTGGATACAATTATTAGGATACATAAAATCATAACAATAGATTCAAATCTTTTAAAATCATTTTTAACCACTAAAGCCATATTTAACCTCTCAGGTGCATATTGTAAAATGTAGATCCTTTACTTAACGAGGATTCAACTCATATGCGCCCACCATGCTGTTCAATATTTTTTTTAACAATGGTCAGGCCAATTCCGTTCCCTGATATTTTCCAATAGCATGTAATTGTTTAAAAACTTCAAAGATAGCACTGTATTCTTTTTCAAGTCCAATTCCATTATCAGAAACAGGAAATAACTCATCTTCGGATATTCTCTCTTTTTTTAGGGGTTTCAATCCATTTACTGGGTTTTACCATTACAGATCCTTCTTAGATTAAGGGGATGAATTATTACTTGTTAGCAAATAATATTTTCTATTATGTGAATTAGTAAACTTAATTTTTATGATTTAGTCTTTAAAGGAAAACAAGAATGAACTTTGGAATTTTAGAAAAAAAGGGGTAATTAAAAGTTTATATGATTAATACAGGCTAAAGGGTTCAATCAATAAAATTTCTTTTAATATCATTAATTATAAGCCCTGAAAAATCCTTCAATGTTCCACCATGAAATTCCATGGGCACAACTGAGCATGCTGCACAGCTCGGCCTGAAATATGTAGTAAAACCAGTATTATGCACCTTAGAAACATATTCGGTGGTTGACTCATCATTGAGGCTTATTTCCCAGTACCATTCATGCTTATCTCCTTCAGCGGGTTCAAGTCCAATCTCCAGTACAATCATTTTAAGTGAATCATCCTTTTGGGCAGTTCCAATTATAATCCGACCGATAACAGGAATCTGTGGATTTCCGGTTTCAATAAAACCAAACTTATCCAATGCGGCTTCAATATTGCTTATGGATTCTAACTGAATATTCATAGATATAACTCCAGACTTTATAGTATAAAAAATTTAAGGATAAATCTTATCTTTGGCTGTTAATTCCATAAATTTTGATTAAATTAATAATTAATGCATTAATCGTGTTTTTTTCCCAGTATAATAAAAGTTAATTTTTAGATAGTATTATTTATCCTTTAAAAAACAAAGATTAAGGATATGGAAAGGGATGAATCAAATAAAATGACAGTATTACTGGTTGCAACTATTGCCTCCTTTTTAACTCCATTTATGGCCTCATCAGTGAATGTGGCTCTTCCAGTAATAGCACAGGAGTTAGCAGCTAACGCTATAATGCTTAGCTGGATTACAACATCATTCCTCCTAACTTCAGCCATGTTATCTGTTCCCTTCGGCAGAATCGCTGATATATATGGAATGAAAAAGGTTTTCATCATGGGAATCATCATCTTTACTATTGCCACATTTCTGGCCTCTTTATCTCCTTTTGTGGAGTTTCTAATCTTTTCAAGGGTGCTGCAAGGTGTGGGAAGTGCCATGATATTTGTAACTGGACTTTCTATAATTGCATCTGTTTTCCCACCAAAAGAGATGGGTAATGCCATAGGACTAAGTGTAAGCGCTGTTTTTATGGGGCTTGTATTGGGACCTGTACTTGGAGGGTTCCTAACCCAGTATCTTGGTTGGAGGAGCATATTCTACCTTATAGCCCCATTAGGGCTTATAGTAACAGCACTGGTTATTGTTAAACTCAGGGGAATGGAATGGGCAGAATGCAGGGGCGAAAAACTGGATATAATCGGTTCTGTGCTTTATGCACTTTCACTTTTACTGGTTTTAGCTGGTTTTTCCACAATAACAATTATGATAGGACAGATAATGCTAATTTTAGGTATAATTGGTATTATTGGATTTGTAATATGGGAGTTAAAGGTAGAACATCCAGTCCTGGAGATGAGGCTCTTCCTTAAAAACAGGAAATTTGCCTTCTCTAATCTGGCAGCGCTTATAAGCTTTACAGGCACATTTGCAGTGGTATTTCTCTTAAGCCTTTACCTGCAATACATTAAAGGATTTGATCCAAGGGGAGCGGGGCTTGTTCTGGCCACACAAACACTATTTATGGCATTTATATCTCCAGTTGCAGGGAGACTTTCAGATAAATATCCTTCAAGGATATTAGCCTCTATTGGAATGGCTATCTCTACTGTAGGCCTTATAATCTTTGCCTTTTTAAATACAGATACGAGCCTCTATCTTATACTATTTAGTCTGGTCTTACTTGGAGTTGGAGCTGGAATCTTTTCTACTCCAAATACACATGCTGTGATGAATTCAGTTAAAAAGAGATATCTTGGAGTGGCATCAGCAACAATAAGTACAATGAGGATTATAGGCCAAACACTAAGTATGGGGATGGTGCTTGTAATATTTGCAGTTTATGTTGGGGCTGTTCAATTCAATCCAGGAAATTACGGGGCTTTGCTTCAAAGTATTAATATAATGTTTACCATTTCAGCGGTGCTTGGTTTTGTAGCGATTTTTGCATCACTTGCCCGTTAATAGGGAATTGAGGATTTAAAATTCAACAATATAGATTTAAAATGGATATAATGATTTATAATGTCTTAATAATGTTATTGTTGCCTATTTTTCATTATTTTTGTATTTAAAGAGTTTATTTTTCTACAGCAACTTTCCCTAAGGTACAGATAAGGATCTTCAAAAAGGTTTAATAACTTTTGACATTGATTTAAAACTTTAATGACGACTATTTATAAATGTTTTTTTTATTTAGATGATTATCTATATGATTCATTTTTCCATAATATCATCTGGAGTTAAAACGTTATCCATCCATTTAAAATTTTCTTGATTATTTGTAACCAGCTGTGCACCTATGCTGATGGCTGTAGCTCCAATAGCATAATTTCGCATATTCTGGTTATCAGGGTTTTTTGTGGAGCTTTTAGCTTCTTGAGCTGCTTCCTCTTTTCCAAAAGGAACAATAGTGATGTTCATCTGCTCCAGGAATGCATCCACCATGGATTCTGTGTTTCCTTTCTTTAGATGGTGCTCGAGGTATTCCATATAAGCAATTGCAGGTAAATACTTCTCTTCTTTTTTTGATAGGAGCCATCTGCAGAATTCCCTGCTTTTAAATACATTGCTATCAAGGACCAGTTTCAATTTAACCACTTTTTACAATTCCAGTTTCGCTTCTGAAGCCTTTTGTGATTCTTTTATAGTCTCATCAATATCTGCATATGTCTCTATCATTTTACCATTTAATTCTTCTATGGTCATTAATATCCAGTTTCCTCCACTGTTTTTTACAAAGATTACTTTGTTTCCTTTTTGGATATTTAGATCTTCCCTTACTTTTTGGGGAATGGGTACCTGATATTTTTTGTAACAAATTTCAAAGACGCTTCGAAGCGGTGAAGCTGCTAAACTGGACATTATGGGCTTTGTTTCTGCTGTAACCTAATAACAATCTTCATTAGTTTTTTTAAATTCTGAAACTAAACCGCTTTTTCTTCTGATGAAATTAACTCTTCTATTCCTATAGACATTTTTTGAGAATTATCAATAAATTCCCCTAATTTACCCTCTAAATCATCCTCAAAACTAACAATTCTCCCTATTATATCGGTAAATTTAGTAGAATCTTTAAGGTTAATTAATTCTACATTTAATGCATTAATATCTGAGGCATTTTCATTGATTTCTTTCACATTTTCTTTTAAAACTAGTAAATTTTTGCTCATTTCATTTTCTAAACCTATCTTTGTAAGAGTAGAATCTCCTGATTCCCACATATTTTCTAATAACTTCAATTCGTTTCCAGTAGACTTATCACTGATAATAAACCTATTAAATTCAGCTAAATCAATATTAATGTTAATAATGGGCTTTATATTTAACAAAAACATTTCTCTATTTTTTTCTTTATGGCTCTTATTAAGGGATTCTCCAACTAAAAAAACCAGTAATGCACCTAGAAGAACGATAAAAGCACCCAAATAAGGGTAATTGGGAAATAAGATAAATATTATTATTAAAATTGAAATCACAATACTGGTTAATAAAATCCAGTTATAAAAATGGATATTCATTATAATCGCCTAAACTAAAGTGGAATATATAGGTTAATTTATTATCAGACATTATATATTTTTTTGATTTCTTCTCTAATTAAGAAAATTAATAAAGAATTCTAAAGTCTTTAAATTTGCCTTTGTAATCTTGCCATTCCAAACATACATCGGTTACCTTGGCAAAAGAAGAACCTTTACCAACGAATTCAATTGCTTTGTTGACATCTTCTTTTTCACCCTCAAAAACCGCCTCAACACGTCCATCAGGGAGATTGCGCACCCAACCATTAACTCCATATTTTTTGGCCATGTTTATTGTGTTCCCACGGAAGTATACTCCCTGGACCCTTCCAGATACAATAACATGGGCTCTAACTTTCAATATTTCTCACCAACTATTATATTGGAGTTTTGGATTAGATTTATTTTGAGCCTATTCCCATTAGATATGCTCCAAAACCAAGCACCCACAATATTATTGGATATGCTACCCATCTTTCAACTCCTCCGCCACCCATTACCGGAATGAACATATTGGCTGTAAATAAGAAAAATAGGCCAATTATACCAAAAAGAACAGCCAGATACTTAAGTGGTGAATTAATTATTCTAAAGGAGTAAATAGCAGATAAGCCCCCACTGATAAATGTAGTCATTGCAAATAATGGATGCTGAGGATTTATATTTCCCGGGAATATTCCTACCCCTAAAGCTCCTAATCCTAATAATCCCACCAATATTGTGGCTATTCGATCATTATAAGTTCTGAATAAGAAATAAGCACCAGTAATGATTAATATTCCAGATATTATCATGCTAAAGTTAAATATGGTTGCAGATGGCTGCGTTATGATACTGTTAGGTGGTTCAGTCGCTCCAAGATCGCTAATCATACTATCAGCAGTTGTATATGTATAATTTTCAGGATAAAAAATTTCACCGGTTATAATACCCATAAAAATAATAGATCCTGCAAGGAAAAACAGAAGTCCAGCTATAGCGGGATTCATTTTATTTGATTCTAATTTATTAATCATAATATCACCAACATATTTTTTTAAATAATTACTTTGAATAGTGTTTATTGACTTAAATAATTTATAAAATAAAGAATTGCAGTATAATTTTTATTTAAATTTACCCCTATACTTAGTTAATTCAATTAAAAAATCTATTGGATAACATTTTCATCATTGGGTTCAATGAAAGGCTCTGCATTCTTAAAAGCGAATTCTATCCTTATTTTTTGGTATTCCTTCTTTTATTTTAATCCAGTGGCTATTAACATATAATTCATATTCTCTAAAACAACAGGGAACTCCCTTAGCAGTAAGAGGATCAGGACTATCCATAAGGTGAAAATGAAGATGGGGTGCTGTTGAATTACCAGAATGGCCAATATTACCAACTAAATCTCCAGATTTAATTTCGTCACCCTTTTTAACCTTTATAGAACCCTTTTTCATATGTACAAGAACTGCACAGGCTTTTTCTCCTTGAATGATGATAAAATTGCCTGCAACGTCTTGAATACTCTGTTTTTTTGGATCAAAAAACCATGCATTTTTAAGGGCAATTGAAATATCATGCAAAGGCTGGACTGGGTCGCGTTCAGGGTATCCATCAAGGGCTTCAACAACGGTGCCGGATATTGGTGCATAAATAGGTTTTCCATAGCAGTAACAATCATTTAAATGTACTCTGCCTAAAAAATAATCTAAAACGCTTTTTTTATAGAATTTAAGGGGCATTTGATTCCAGTTAACCTGTAAAAGGTCGAAGGCATAGGTTTCTCCTAGAAAATCCGTGCCGTGGCTTGGAACTTTAGTACCTGGACTATTTAAGACCATCCACTCTCCTTTTAAGGGTGATTTTACTGGTACAGCTTTCATTTTTTGACCTGTTAAACATATTCATGCTTAAAAATATATTTTAAGCTGAAAACTAAACTACTTTTAATCTATTATTTATTATACATCCCATTATACATATAATTGCCAGTATAAAACTCTTTTAGAAGGTGCCTTATGGATTATAAAGAACTAAAAAAAGATCTACTTATAGTGGGAATTTTAGTATCCTTCCTTACACCATTTGTAAGGGCATCCATTAATCTGGCACTACCTTCTCTGGCCATTGAATTTGATTTATCAGCTGTTTTTTAACCTGGATATCAACAGTTTATCTACTTGTTAATGCCATACTCTACATCCCCTTTGGTAGAATTGGAGATATCTACGGGCGAAAACGAATCTTTCAATATGGATTAATCATTTTCACCATAAGCTCATTTATATCAGCATTCTCCACCTCAGGAGAAATGTTCCTCTTTTTCAGGGTTCTGCAAGCTATAGGAAACGCCATGATATTTGCCAATTTAAATGCCATGATATCATCAGCATTTCCAGAAAATGAAAGAGGTAGAGCATTCGGACTGACATCAATGGGTGTTTTTGTAGGTTTAATCTTTGGACCAATTCTTGGAGGGGCCATAACAGAGATCGTAGGATGGAGAAGCTTATTCTACATTGATACCCTAATAGGGATAATAGCGATTTTTGCAATCACACGGTTTAAATATGACTGGATAGATGCAGAGGGGGAAAAATTAGATATCCTTGGATCATTTCTCTTAGGAATGTCCCTTATATTCATAATTTATGGATTTTCAAATTTAACCCACAAATACGGTTTATTCCTTGTAATTGGGGGGATAATCATGCTATCAGTATTCTATTTAGCCCAAAAAAGAGCTACTTATCCTTTGATTAATCTTGGTTTATTTAAAAGTAGAAGTTTCACCTTTGGAAATATCACTGCATTTATAAATTACGCTGCATTTGTATCAGTATCTTTCATTTTAACCCTCTACTTGCAATATTTGAAAGGTTATAATCCTCTAACAGCTGGTTTAATTGTTTCTATTCAATCAATTGCCATGGTTCTTGTATCTCCGTATGCTGGAAGATTATCAGATAAAATCGCTCCAGAAAACATATCAACTGCAGGTATGATATTTACAACCGTTGGTGTGGCCCTAATGACATTAATAAATTTCGGGAATGCCCTGTATCTTGGATTAATTTCTCTTATTGTCTTTGGGGCAGGTATAGGTCTTTTTTATGCTTCAAATACCAAGGTGGTTATTAGTGCGGTGGATAAGAAGTTTTTTGGGGTTGCAGGCGCTACATTAAGTAATTCAAGATCAATGGGGCAGATATTTGGAATGGGCATTGTTACACTTGTTATTTCTGCAATTTTGGGAGATGCACAAATTGTGCCCTCTAATTATCCAGGGCTGATTATGAGTCTTAGGATTTCACTGGTTGCTATTGCCCTTTTAAGTGCAGTTGGAATCTTTACATCAATATTTAAAGATTAAATCTACTCTATTTATCATTTAGCGCTTTTTATATAATAGGTCTGACTATTGGAGGGGGGATATGTTCCTTTTTTCATCAGATATGCTCTTTGAACTGGCCAGATACAACAATGAACTCCAACTTTTTTATCATTAAACCAAATTTTAATTAATTTTTTAGCTAAAAGTGAAAAACTATAAACTTTAAGATACTTAAAAAATACTAATGAAAGATTAATTAATTTTTTATTTAAAGCCTAAAAACATATTATTATAATTTTTAATGATATAAGGAGGATATTTCGATGGTAAAAGAAGATATTGATGAGGGAATGATGGATGAATGTCTAAAAGACATGCAATTTGAAATTGAAGTAGTAGAAACCATTGAAAGAAGCCACCCCACCCAATTAGAAGATAATATAGGAAAACTTGGTTTTGTGAAAATATTTGAAGTAGAAGGCACTAAATGGTTCCTCTATGAAGATACATCATATATTCTGGTTTTAGCTGAAAACAATAAATGGCATTTGTATCAGAAGGCGATGGGATCATTATAAGGAAATCCATGCATGAACCTTTTCTAATCTAATTTTGAATTAATTTAAATATCACCAGTCCATATAACAGATTACGGTGAAAAAATGAACAAAACAAAGATATTATCATGGAACGTCAATGGACTGCGAACCAGATACAATGGAGGATACCTGAAACAAGTTTTCGATTTAAATTCGGATATTTTATGCTTTCATGAAGTAAAATCAACCGAAGAACAACTACCAGAAGAATTAAAAGAAATTGAAGGCTATCACTCTTATTTTAACCCTTCCAGGAAACTAAAGGGCTATGCTGGCGTTGCAATATATGCTAAAGAAGAACCAGAAAGGGTTGAAAAGAGTTTCACTAATTCTGATTATGAAGATGAAGGAAGAATACTAAAAGCTGTTTTTAAAGATTTTATTTTGTATAATATTTATTTTCCATCAGGTGCAGCTTCAAAAGAGAAACTTCAACACAAATTTAAATTCTATGAAAATTTTCTGGAGGAAATGAAAGAATTAAAGAGTGAAAATGTAGTAATTTGTGGTGATTTTAATATAGCTCACAAAGAGACTGATCTTACAAATCCAAAACAAGCTGCAAAAAATCCCGGCTTTTTACCCGAAGAAAGAGCATTTTTAGATGAATTAGTGAGTTCAGGTTATATTGATACTTACAGGATGTTTAATATGGGGCCTGGAAATTATACTTGGTGGCCATATGGTCACAATTGTCGGGAGAAGAATATAGGGATGCGATTGGATCATTTATTTGTATGTGGGAGCTTAAAAGATAATATAAGTTCTGCTTATATTCTTTCTGATGTTATGGGGTCTGATCATTGCCCTGTTGGAATTGATGTTGTTCTTGAATGATAGCCAAATGGGTAGTCATAATGGGGCCAAAAAATATTAGAATTCAATAGTGGATTTGTTTCTTTTCTAGAATTATATCAGGGAAGCCTTTTATGGGGATGTGCTCGCCGACTTTTATATTGTATCCATTTAAGAGATATAAATGATATTATAAAATATTTTATACTCCTAAAAATTTAAGAGATATAACTATGAAAAATATTAATGATAAAATGAAAGAAAAAAAAGAAGTGCAGCAAGAAATTGAGGAAGTGAAAAGAAAAATACTCCCTGTTTTAGAGCACTATGGAGTCAAAAAAGCAGGATTATTTGGTTCAGTAGTTCATGGAGAACTGCGAGAAGATAGCGATATAGACATTCTGGTCGAGATAGAAAAAGACATCAGTTTGCTTGATTTTGTTGGATTTAAACTTGAAATTGAGGAAAAATTAGGTAGAAAAGTTGATTTAATAGAATACAGTGAGATTAAGCCTCTATTGAAGGATTCAATACTTAAAGAACAGGTGGCAATTCTTTGAAAAAGGATATAAAAGTTTATGTTGAAGATATAATTGAAAGTATACTCAAAATAGAAGAATATACAGATCAGGTTACAAAAGATGGATTTTATAAGAACACAATCATTCAAGATGCTGTTTTTAGAAGATTAGAAATTATTGGCGAAGCAGTAAAGAATATTCCTAAAGAAATAAAAGATGAATATACGGAAATACCCTGGAAACAGATTGCAGGCATGCGGGATATTCTTATACATCAATATTCCGGTATAAAACTTGAAAGGGTCTGGATCGTAATAAAAAGAGATTTACCTATCTTAAAAAGTAATATAATTAATTTAAAAGAAAAAATAATAAAGTAATTTCATTTTATATATTAACTAATCAAAAAAACATGATAATTAAGAATATTCTATAACGGATTTAATTTCTTTCTTTATTTCACGAATATCGTATTCAGAGTATACATAAATGAGTTCACAGCTATTTTCTTCACATAATTTCTTTTTGCGCATGTCTCTTTCTTGTAGTTCTTTAAAACCTTTTTCTCCACCAAAGTAATCTACTGGTTCTAAATGTTGTTGGCCCTGATATTCAATTCCTATATTTCTTTTTGGAAAGAAAATGTCTAAATGTTGCTGACCAAGCCAAGAAGGCTTTCCATGCTGAATTATAACTTCATCTGGAAATAACTCTTTTATTTCATTAAATAATTTTGTTTCACTAAAAAGAGAAGCACTTTTAAAGTCAGCTCATCACTCTACAGCAATTGAAGGCAATCCACTGACCTTAAATCAGGTGGATAGGCTTGCCAGGGGTGAAAAAATAAGAGCTCAAAAGAAGGCCAGGCAGGAAGTATTAAACTACATGAACTTGCTTAAAAATTTGGATAAATACGGAGAAGATGGAAAAATCACCGAAAAGTCAATTTTGAAACTCCATGAGAATATAACCCATTACACGCTGGAATATGCCTATCTTGAAGGCCATTACAGAACTGAACCAGTTTACGTTGTAAATAAAGAGGGTGAAGTTGTATATACACCACCTCCAGATAATGCTGTACCTGGAGAAATGCAGAACTTCATAGAATGGATAAACGGGGATTCTAAAGAGCTGAATCCAGTTATGGCTGCCGGAATCATTCATTATGAATTTGTGAGGATACACCCATTTGTTGATGGCAACGGCCGAACTGCCAGGGCTCTTGCAGCGCTTTTTTTGTATTTAAGGAATTTTGATATTGACAGGCTCTTTACACTGGACGAATATTATGATAACGACAGGCAAGATTACTATGATGCGCTTAATTCGATTGATTTAGAGGAACAGGATTTAACCGAATGGTTAGAATACTTTTTAGAGGGCTTTTTGATTTCTGTAAGCGAAATTAAGAATCAGGTTCTGTTATTTTCGCCCAAGATAAAAGAAAGAATCAGATTGTCTGGAAAGCACATGAAAATAGTTGAATATATACATTTAAACGGACAAATAACAAATTCTGAAGTCCAGAAACTCCTGAATATCTCCCGCCAGGGAGCATATAAAGATTTAAGGAGTTTGATGGATAAAGGTATTTTGGAGAAGAAAGGTGGGAGCCGATCTACTTATTATGTGTTGAAGTCTGAGAAGTAGTCAAATCAGTAGTCGAAAATTTGATGGATGAGTTTTTCACCTTTATTTATTCTTTTTATCTATTAAAAATGAATTTTATAATAATTTCAAAAAGGAATGTTTATCATTTCCAGATTGTTTTATTATTGCCTTTAAAAGCCCTTTTCTTATAGAATCATGGTTTGGAACTATGACTGTTAGTACTACGCCCTCTTTTTTATGTTTTTTAAGTTTAATGTGGCTCCCAGTTTGAGATACCATCTGAAATCCATCTTTATAAAGTGCTTTACAAATTTCACGCCCTGAGAGGTTTGGTAGTTTCCGGGTTTCCATGTATTTCTACATCCAGCAGACGAATGGAATTGGAAGGATAATTATGGTGAATATTGGATTTAAATTCCTTTTCTTTATTAGATAAGGATAAAGATACTGCATAACTCATTATTTTATCTGCATATTCTCTTTGAACATCTTCATCTTCTAAATATAACTGCAGCGCTTCTTTAGCATTAAATAATGCTTCTTCTTCAGTTTTACCCTGACTTCCTACATTAAAAACAGGACAAAGAGCAATGAATAATGAATCTTCTTCAGTAATCTCTACAGGCAGTTCAAGTTTAATAATCACTTTTTTCTACCTCCAATTAAAAATATGATTTTCAATATATAAATATTTTTATTTAATGATTATTTAGAGCTCACTAAAATAAATAATTTCAATTTAGAGCGTTTTAAGGTCTATATTTACAAGAAAATCAGGTATAATCAGTGTTTTCTATTTTCTTAGAAGTTATAAGACTATATTTGTTTAGGTTTAAATATTTTTAAATCTATAAAGAATTTTGGTGAAAAAAATGAGCGATGACTCTTTAAAAGACAGATTCCGCGGCTGTCTAATTGGACTAGCAGTGGGCGATGCATTAGGTGTTCCAGTAGAATTCATGGATCCAGGCACATTTGAACCAGTAACTGATTTTAGAAGCGGAGGAGCTCATGGCCTAAAAGCTGGAGAATGGAGCGATGACACTTCTTTGGCTTTATGTCTTGCTGAAAGCCTAATCGAGAAAAAGGGATTTGATCCAGCTGATCAATTAGAAAGATATAGATGCTGGTACCGTGAAGGACATTTAAGCATCACTGGAAGTTGTTTTGACATTGGAAACACTACCCGAGAAGCTATACACGAATTTGAAGATACTGGTGAATCCTTTTGCGGTCCAGACCATGAATATTCATGCGGTAATGGTTCGTTAATGCGCTTAGCGCCAGTCCCAATGTTTTACCATCTTGATCCGCTTGAAGCAATAGAAAAATCCGGTGAAAGCTCGAAAACAACTCATGGACATCAAAGGGTAATTGATGCCTGCAAATATATGGGTGGAATAATCTGTGGAGCAATTAATGGAGTTTCAAAGGAAGAACTGCTTTCTGAGAGATATTCTCCGGTTGATGGTTACTTTGATGAAAATCCATTAGATCCAGAGATTGATGAAGTTGCTTCAGGCTCATTTAAAGATAGAGAACCTCCAGAAATCCGTGGAAGAGGATATATGGTTAAAAGTTTAGAAGCAGCTCTCTGGGCGTTTAATAAAGGTAAAGATTTTGAAGAAGGCTGCTTAATGGCGGTTAATTTAGGTGAAGATGCTGATACTACTGGAGCTATTTATGGCCAGATTGCCGGGGCTTATTATGGTGAGAGTGGGATTCCCGGGAAATGGCGTGATGGGTTGGCTGAATTTGATTTGATTGATTCTTTTGTTGAGGGATTGTATGATGTTATTATATTAATGGAAAGTAAAGGAAAATTAGGGAAGAAATAATAGTGAAGGTGATAAAATGGTAGAATCTATAAAAAAAAGAAACTCGGGCAGTAAAATATAAAACTGGAGAATTTGATTTAAGAGATAAAATTGATTTAATAGAACTTTTAAATGAATTGAGCCCTAAACATGGTCAAATCATTGAAATTGTTATTTCTAAAAAGTAGAAATTCTATTATTAACTTTATAAATATCTTATTTTGCTTTAATTTCTAAAGGGTTGGAACATTTCTTATTACTGCATCTAAAGATCTTTAATTCTTGATAATACTTAAGGGGATTCTTACAGCCATCACAAAGCATTAATTCATGTATTTCATGCACTGAGTTACAAAAACGTTCTACTTCATCAATTGAAACATTTCCTGCCATTAAATTCTCATGTGACATTAAATTACCCACGATACGGGTCTTTTCAAGATTTTTAAATGATTGTGAAATATTTTCTTTAAATTCTTGATCTATAATTAATTTTTCTAATCTTTGTTTTGCAGGATCAAATAAATCATTAATTTCAAATCTACCAGAGGGATTAATCTTTACTGAAGTCTTAGTATTAATGCAAATATTCTCAAGTAACCATTCTAAGTAACGTCTTCCTTCATTCCCGGCACAATTGCTATCTCTTTTTTTGATTCTATCTTGAATTTTTTCCCATCTAGGTTTATAAGGTCTAATTATTGGGCCTAATTCTATATCCCATCCAATTATCTGTAAATTTTCAAATTTACCACCTAAACGATAGGCTCTTTGTGCTGCTTTTATTTGTTCAAACCATATTCCATCATGAGTGGTTATAATTAATTGTTTATCGCCAAATTCTTCTAATAAAAGATTACATACGTTCTCTCTGTGTCGAGAATCTATTGTTGAAACTACGTCATCCAAGATAATTATTGGAAAATCTTTATTGAAATTTTTAAACAACGCTAAAAATATGCATAGACCTAAAGAATCTAAGTGACCTTCACTACTTAGAGAACGGGGATCTTCGTCTTTTTTACCAAAAATAGTCATTCTTAAATTAGTACTAGCTCTTTTCTTTTTATCGACATTTAGTTTAATATTTTCATGCAAATCATTTGGATGTAACATATTATAGAAATACTGAATATCATCTTCTATAGAATCGTAGACTTCTTGAATTTTTCTTTTTCTTATTGTAGAGAAATTATCATGTATTTTTGTGGATATTAATAGTTCTTGACGTAATTTTGAGATATCAACATTTAAATTGGTATAATCTTCAATTTTATTATCTATTTCGAAAAGCTGTTTAGAGATCTTAGTTCTTTTTTCATCTTCTTTTGTCGGAGAAAGGCTCTTTTTAAATACTTCAGTTTTATTTTTTAAGTTAAATAATTGCTTTTCATGAGAATTTTTAAGTTTTAAATAATCTTTTGTTGATATATTTCCTTGAAGGAATGAATGGGTAGATACGGACTCTAAAAATGATTTAATAGATGTTATTTCTTGATCAATTAAATCTTTTTCGTCAATTAAATTATCAAAAAGTTTTATGTCTGATGAAATATCTTCTAAATGTCTTTGAACTAATGTTAATGATTCTTTAATCTTTTTTACTAAGCTACTTAACAGATTATTATCCTTTTTAAGCTTTTTAAGTTCTTCTAAACGTTTATTTATTTTTTTAAGAGTATTTTCTCCATCAATCCCCTGTTCACATAGGGGACATTTCTCTGTTTTTTCACTTATTATCTTTTGAGAATTTTCTAAGACTTCAATAAGGGATAACTTATTTAATTGATTAGAATTAATAATTTGATTTTTAATTTTTTCAATTTTATTAAATGTATCAAGAACTTCGTCATTTAAAGGGTTAATTTTGTCTAGATTTCTTAATATGCTTTCTAATGTACTTATTTTAGGGATATTTATAACTTTAATACTTTTGTTTATTTCCTCAGCACGTTCTTTAAGTTGATCTAAAGTTCTTAATGTCTCTAAATTTTCTTTTTCAAGTTTTTTATTGATAATTGGCAAAATATCTTCTATATTTTGTATTTCTTCATCCAAAGTGGAGTTAAGATCTGATTTTATCTGATTTTTAGCGCTGATTTTTGTATTTAATTCACTATCAATGTCATTTTGGGTTTGTTTTATGGCATTTTCAATTTTTTCTAGTTCTTTTATGCCCAATACACTTCCAATAAATTCATATCTCTTTCCAGGACTGCTTTCAATGAATTTAAGAATTTCAGATCTGCGTAAAATAAATTTACCATTAACAGCATTTTCAAAAAGTATCTGGGCTGATTTTGGATATTTAAATGGCGAATTTAGCTTTCTTTCTAAAGAAATATTTCCCTGATTAAATTCTAAGTTTACTTTAAGGTCCTTTGATGAAAAATTTACATGAGTAGCATGATCTTTTAATTTGAAAGGAGATGGATGTGAAACTTTACCCGTAAAAAAGAATTCAATGGCATCAATAATAGAACTTTTACCTGTTCCGTTTTCCCCATGTATCAATATACTTTTTCCTTTTATATTATGTTCTAAATCTGGAATCCCTCTAAAAGCTTCAATTTTGATGCTTTTAATCTTCATTAGAATCCTCCATCCTGATAGATTCTAATATTTTTTCTTTAGATGATAAATCACCGTTTTTCCAGAGATTTTGTAGATTGGTAACAACTTTATCTGGAATTTCTTTATCTTTTTCTACTTCTTTCAAAAAATTAACAATAATTTGATGAAGGATTGTATTTGCAGCACTTTTATCCCCGTTCAATTTAAGCACCGATTATTAATCTTCATTAAACAATTAAATAATTTACTATTTACCGTGAGTTATTAAATTAGAATTAGGACAAAATTAATAAATATATGATATTATAATTGGCTTGATATAAAAAAAGATGCTCAAAAATCAATAATTACGAAAATAACTTGTTAATATTGCAATTAACATGTAATGTATACAATAAATGTGTTTATAAAGTGTTTTGGTTTATTTTAAGCTTTTTTAACATATTATTTTTCACTAATAAAAATAGTATTGACTAACATAATTATTATTGAAAATTATGCAGATTATATAAATAATATTGAGTTATCAATGAAAAACCTAAACATTTATTTATATATTGGCAATAATAATTCACAAAGAATTAAAATATGGATAAAATTGGATATTATAATTTTAATAAGTATTTCATTATCCAAAGTTTTATATTAAAATAAAGTTTAGATAAGTAAATAGCGGAATAAGAGGCGTGTCATGACAAATGATTTGACTTTTATAATGAATGAGCCTGGAGAGAAGCTTGTAGACAGATTTAACACTCTTATTAAAGATACTCAATTTTTTGATTGTTTGGTTGGCTATTTTTACACAAGTGGATTCCATTCTCTTTACAAATCCTTAGAAAAAACAGAAAAAATTAGAATACTCATTGGAATCAGTACTAATAAAGAAACATTTGATTGGATACAAGAATTTAAAGAATCTGAACAAAATTTTAACCCATTATCTACTAAAGAAACCAAAGAAGAGTTTTCCAGTAGAATAATAAATGAAATGGACAAATCTGATGATTCTTTTGATGTTGAAACAGGTATTAGAAAATTTATGGAATGGCTTAAATCGGGAAAATTAGAAATAAGGGCTTTTCCTACAGAGCGAATACATGCAAAATTATATGTCATGACCTTTGATGAGGGAGATAGAGACAAAGGACGAGTAATAACGGGTTCAAGCAATTTTACTAAAGCAGGCTTAAATGATAATATTGAATTTAACGTTGAATTAAAAAATAGAAGTGATTATGAGTTTTCTTTAGAGAAATTTAATGAATTATGGGAAAAATCAGTTGAAGTTTCTGAAGAATATGTGGAAACAATTAATGAAAATACATGGCTAAATGACTCAATTACGCCATATGAACTTTACCTTAAATTTCTTTATGAATATCTTAAAGAGAAAATTAATATTGACCAAGAGGAACTTAAAAAAGCACTTTTACCTGAAAATTTTATGGATCTGCTAAAGGACAACACAATATGGTAACAATCTTAACTAAAGGTTCAGATTCAAATGAACATGTACTCACATCTGTTACAAAAAGAAAGGGTTTTGCTACACCTGAAATTTTACATCTAATATTGAATAGAGCCGATAATGAAACTGATTATGGGGAAATAATTCAAAGTGATTTATATGAGGGTAATGACTTTAAAATTCATTTATTAAATTCTACAGAATCAGATAAAGATCCAAAAAAACAATTACTCGATAAAATCAGAGAAAAATCAGATTTTAAATTAGATCCTAAATTAGAGGTAGCTCAAGGAATTGTTCCAAACCCAGACATAGTGTCAAATAAAGCTTTAGATAAGATTTCTCCAGAAAATCAATCTAAATATGATATAAATGCTGGAGATGGAGTTTTTGTTATTAAAAAAGGTTATTTGAATGAATTAACTGATGAAGAGAGAAAATACTTAAAACCATTATACGAACCATATGAACTTGATAGATATTATTTTCCAAACTCACATTCTAAAGAAATAATTTACTTAACTAAAAAAAATTATAAAAATGGCCTAAACAGTCTAATAATGCATTTAAAGAAATTTAGAGAAATAATGGACGATAGAAGGGAGAATAAAAACGGACGTCTTGAATTTTTCCATTTACATTGGCCTAGAAACGAAAAATTTTTTAATAGCGGCCCAAAAATATTCAGCGTTAGAAAATGTAAGACCCCCACATTTGCATACACAGAAAAACCAGCATATGGAATGCTTTCAGTAAATATAATAATTTCAGATAGAATAGATTTGAAATATCTTTTGGCATTATTTAATTCTAATCTTGTTGCATTTTGGTTAAAGCATAAAGGCAAAATGCAAGGGGATCAATTTCAGGTTGACAAAACTCAAATTTTAGAAATACCTTTGAAAAATACAAATGACAAACAACCTTTCATTGATCTTATAAATCAAATTTTAAACATCCAAAATAAAGATCTTAACAATGAAATTGAAAATTATAAGAAAAAAATAGAAAGTTTTGAAATAGATATTAATAAGTTAATTTATGATTTGTATGATCTCACTCCTGACGAAATAAATATTTTGGAATCAGATTTTGAAAAAGATGGTGTTTAAAATGGAAAATATAACTAAATGCATCAATGAATGGAATGCAACAATAGAGGCTTTGGGCCAGGGAAAGCAAACAATTTTAATAAGAAAATATGGGACGAATATTGATAAATTTCTTTTATACCCAACAGTTAGCTATACTTTAAAAGACAACTATTTAGACAGTTTTGAAAAGAAATATAAATCTTTTGTTGAGGGAAACGCTCTTCCAAAGAAAGATGACAGTAAAACGGAAGTCAAATATTTTGCAACGGTTGAAAAAGTGATCGAAAAAGCGGCTCAAAGAATTGGAAATATAAATAAGTATCACATTTGGACAAACGAACATGTTAAGTCATATGTGGGTAATCAAAAAGCTTATGTGTGGATATTAAGAGTTTACAAATTAAAAGAACCTGTGATGGATGAAAGGACGAAAGGAATACAATATGCAAATTTACTTAAAGAAGTTTCTCTTGATGGCATAAAACCTGTTTTAAGTGATGAAGAATTCACAGGAATAGTAAAAAACATTAAATAATTTTTATTTTTAACATGATTTAAAGAGGCGTTTTGATGCATTGGACTTTTGCAATAAATAAAGATTCTTATTTTGAAATTAGAGATAATAATGAAATTAAATGGAATAGTGCATTGGAAGTAAAAAAAGGAGAAATTATCTGCGTTTATACCGGAAAACCATATAGTGAAATAGGTTTCATTTTTAAAGCCAAAACAGATCTATTTGAAGATGAACAAATTAGAAAAGATTGGAATAAGCCTGCAATATTAGTTAATAGCAAAATAATTATTCCTAATCCCATTTCCATAAAAGAATTAAGGAAAAATCCCATTTTAAGTCAATGGGGTGCAGTTAGAAGGAATTTTATGGGTTCCCACTTTAAAATGCCCGATGAAGTATGGAATGAGTTAAAAAAACTTATTTTAGAGAAAAATTCGGAACTTAAAATTCAAATTGAAGAATTAGAAAGAGAAGATGAAGCTAAATCTAATAATGATTATGGAAAAATTGATTTTTATGATTTAAGTGCTGGTAGGGCGCATATTGTTCGAGATATCTGCTATTTAATCTCCCAAAATGATAATATCTTAGAAAATTATATTTTTGATCTTTTAAGGGAAAATGTAAAAGATGATTGGTATTGGAAGGCTTATTTTCAGCGTTCAAATAAGGATAATAGTCCAAAATATAATCTTAATGCTGCAAGGACTTTAAAATTAATTTTTAGGAATAAATTGGAACTTACAGATTTAGGGAAAGAATTAGTTAATTCTATAACTCCTGAAGAGTTATTTACTTATAATTATGGCATTGGGGTGAAAAAGTTCTTCTATAAATTAGCATTAGAAAATTATCCAATTAAAACAGCCATGAATATTTTAAATGAAAAAGGAAAATTGAGATTTTATGCTCCTCTTTGTGATCGTACTAATAAGGTAGTGTGGAATTATAAAGATGTTGATGATGGATTTATTTGTGAAGAAGATAAACATTTGGAGTGTAATGATTGCGATCGTAACTTTTTAAACCATATAAAAGAATCATCACTTCCTTTTGAGACATTAAAAGAAACTAAAGGGGAAGGAGAAGGTTTCGTATTCTGGATGTGCAGTAGAGTTACACCCATGCATTTAACGGGTTCAAATCCTGGTTATTCGGGAAATTATATTTATTGGGATGAAGAAGCTGAAAAAGAATTGGGAGATATAGAAGTGTTAGATAGTGATAATGAGATAAAAACGGTATTAAATTCAAGAATATGGAAAATAACCCCTGGTGAGGGGCATATTAGGAATATTCTATGGGATATATTCGTGAAAAATGAGGTTATTGGTATTGGCTGGTTTGGAAATGAGAGAGATTATTCCGACTTTGAAACACTTGAAGATATTAAGAAAGAATTATTCAATTTTTATAATAGATCAATGGATTTATCGGCCAGAATGATTTGGGATTTTACAAATAATATTAAAATTGGAGATATAATTGTTGCTAATTCAGGTTATAAGGGGGTTTTGGGCATTGGTATAGTTAAAAGTGAATACATTGGCCCGAAAAATCCAGATAACCCTGCTAAGAATTTTATTAGGTCAGATTTCGATTATTATGTTCATTTTAGAAAAGTTAATTGGTTAATAAATGACGAAATAGAATTTAATTCTCAGATATTTGACCAGAAAACGTTAACACCGATTTATGGGGATAAATGGGAAAAAATTAAAGAAGCTTATATTAAAAAATCTGGGCATTACGAAGAAATTTTTGATAAAATTGAAAATTATACTCATAATCAAATTAGACCTGAAGAAATTATTAAAAAATTATTTGATGATTTCAATAATGAATATTTAAGTACAGAAATAGGACAGAATCATCTTAAAGCATATACAGAAACATCTGAGAGGTTTAGAAGCACATTAAATGAAGTTGAAATTAAGAAGAGCCGGAATGAAGATGCTAATGACGATATTTTGTACGGATTAGTTCCACACAAAGGAAGAGATATTGTTGGGTTTATGTCAGATATTAAAGCATTTTTTGAAAAAAGTCTTGAAATTAATCCTAATAAATTTCCTGAAATTGCAGATGCTTTATATGAACTAATTGAGGAATTAAATAAAAATGATGATAACTCAGAAAAGCAAAAAGAAGTAATAGATAGCTTTGTTGAAAATGGGTACAGTAAAGGTATTGGCGCAGGTACATTATCTCCAACTCTATTCTTTATTAACCATAAATATCCATTGATCAACAGTAAAACTAAAACTACTTCTGAATTTTTATCTAAACTAATAAAAAAACCTGTTAATTTGGATACAAGCTTAATAAACTATATAAATAATAAAAAAAGCCTTGAAACACTAATTGGAGATTTATCAGACTATGTTCCATATTTTGAAAATTTTGCAATTTTCGATATCTTCTGTCACTGGATGTGTGATAAGAATCTTGGAAATTATGCAGTTGACCAAGATAAATATAAAGAATGGTATAAGAATAAATTTGGCGGGCCAGTAATAGATGATACAGATTTAGATAATAATACGTTGGCATTACATCCTGAAGAACTCGATATAAACCTTAAATTAAATCCAAGGATTCTTGATCAAGTATGTGGTACTTTAAATGCAGGGAAACACATAATGCTTACTGGAGCGCCAGGAACGGGTAAAACAGATTTAGCAGAAAGCGTTTGTGATATTGCTTCTTCTTTAAACTTCACAGATGGATATATTTTAACTACTGCAACCTCTGATTGGACTACATTTGATACAATTGGAGGATATATGCCTGATGAGACCGGAAAGCTATATTTTGAAGAAGGTAAATTTTTACAATCTATTCGTGAAAATAAATGGCTTATTATCGATGAAATAAACCGCGCTGACATAGATAAAGCCTTTGGACAGCTTTTCACAGTTCTTTCAGGCCAAGGCGTAGAATTACCATATAAAAATAATGGAAATTCAATTAAAATTAGACGTGGAGATAAAAACAAGAGTTACTATTCTTCAGAGGATTCAACTTATTATGTTGGTAAAAATTGGAGAATATTAGCCACTATGAACGTTTATGATAAAGATTATCTGTTTGAAATGTCTTATGCCTTCATGAGAAGATTTACTTTTATTTATATTGATTTACCAGATGATAGTGACTTTAAGGAGCTAATTGAATCATGGTGCGACGGATTAGAATCAGATTATGTAGACTCGGTTTGTAATTTACTCAGAATTAATGAGTATAGACAAATAGGTCCAGCTATCTTTAAAGATATTTCTGAATATATAAAGGAAAGAAAAAAAATGGGAAATACGGATTATATGCTCAATGATGCTGTTTTATCATATATTTTGCCACAATTTGAAGGTTTAGAGAAAATAAAAATAGTTGGAATTTGGAAAATACTTCAGGAACTATTTGAAGAAAATGATGAACTTAAAATAAGATTAGAAGAAATAGCTACAGTTAAACTGGATGAATCTAAATGAATCCAACTCTCAGCGGTAAAAGCTGGACAAAAAAGGATAGAATTAAAGTTTTAGATTATGTTAAAGAAAAGCTCTATCTTTTTTTCTATACTGAGGCTTTACCTAAAATAGAATATCCTATAACTGAACTTATAAATCTTACAGAAAAGGATTTGGAGTATTTAAAAGCAGTTCATTTTCTTTTAAGTGATGAAGTAGGGGAATTCATTAATGAAATTTCAATAATAATGCGAAATTTATCTCATTCTACTAAAAAAGAAACTATTGGGTGTAAAGGAATCATACGTGGCAAAATTGATTGGGGATTAACATATAAAGAACGCTATACGAGAGGTTTTAATGATCCAAGCTTATTTATGTGTACTCCTGCTTTAAAAAATTATGATCTACCTGAAAATCAGCTTTTTAAGTATATGCTTTGGAGAATTAGAAGTTTAACAGAGTCTATAGACATTAATATTCCAGAAGAGATTTTTGAGCAAGATGAATTTAATAATTGGATAGAAATAATCCTTTCAAGGTATTTAGCGGTTAAAAATACATCTAAAAATATCTATTTTCAAAATATTAGCATGCCAAGGATTATAACTCCAAAAACATTGCAAAGGGCAAATAATCATCGTAATAAATCTTATAAACGGATAGTAAAATGCTATGAATTATATGAAAATCTTTTTAAGGTTAGAAATGAGGACGTTCTATTAAATCTTATTGAAAAACAAATTTTAGAGCCTCTAAATAATGATAAATTATTTGAAATCTATGTTTTGTTTAAAACTATTGACTTTTTTGACAATTTAGACGGAAATTTAGATATGGGCATTTTAAAACCAGGTTTAAATTATATTGCCCAATATGAATCTGAGAATATGAATGTTTGCATTTTCCACCAACAAATGCCCAATATTTTTAGCCAAAATAGTAAAAATAAAGATATTTTTGATTTCTATAACTTAAAAGCTGGTTTAAGGCGTCCAGATATAATATTGAAAATAGAAACCAAAGATAAGAAATTATATTACATAATAGAAGTTAAACGTACTAAAGAAAGAGGTTATATTGTTGATAGTGTCTATAAGGTATTGGGATATCTTTCGGACTTTGAAAAATGTTTTGATCCAGTAGAAACTCCTCAAGGAGTATTAGTTGTGTGGAATGGAATAGAATTTAAAGATTCTATTTGGGATAATGCATTTGAAAACCCTGTTGTCATATTGAAGCATGATAATTTTGATAAAGGTTTAGAAAAGATTATAAATGGCCTTAATAACTCTGATAAATAGTTCAAGAGAGATTTCAATGATAAGATGGAATGAATTCGAACAAATCGTAGTCCAAAACCTCGAAAGAGACATCAAAAAGGACACAAACAGGGACCAAAACAAAGCCATCTCCGCACCAATAAACCAATCCCAATTCATCGTTGCAGGCTCTGGAAGTGGAAAAACCACGGTCATGGCCTTGAAAATCCTTAAATTTATTTATGTTGATGATAAAAGGTGAAATTATGCCTGTAATAGATTTAAATCAAGACCAAAAGGAAGCGGTTGAGTATTTTTCTAAAAAACCATTATTAATTCAAGCAGGTCCAGGTTCTGGAAAAACAAGAGTGATTATAGAACGGGTGAAATATTTAATTCAAAAGATGAATATTGATCCGGAAACATTTCTTGTGGTCACCTTTTCTAATAAGGCTAGTAATGAGTTAAGGGAGAGATTAATAGATTCGGAAAATGGTTTAGATACAGAAACTGTTAATAAAATCCATATTTCAACTATTCACTCATTTTGTTACGATTTAATTTCGGGTAAAGGGCTGTCTTATGATATTTTGGAAGAAGATGAAAAGAATCACATGTTCATATACAATCATTTATTTGATTTAGGTTTTGAATTTGAAAAATATTTTAAAAGAGGGCACATTGAGAGTTTAGTAAAAAAATTCAATGAAATGACAACATTTAATGTAGATATAGATGGATTTGAAGAATATATTGAGGATGAGTTTCCGGTTTGTAATGAGTACTTAGGCTATATTCAATCTATTTTAAATAATCTTAAAGCAGATGAGTATTTTAATTTTCCAGAAGAGGATGTTAAGGACGATGAATTATTCACCGAAGCGTGGTATAATGCAAGGTACAATCAAATTGCTGAAAGCTATAGGCGGTATTTAACCCTATTAGAAAAGGAGAATTATATTGATTTTTCATTAATTCAGACCAAAGCATTGGAATTATTAGGAACATACCCTGATTTAGTTCGTGAATTGGGATTTAAAAATATTTTAATAGACGAGTTTCAGGATACAGATCCTATCCAGATGAAGATATTTGACTTTTTAATTCGAAATTGCGAGACCTTCACAGTGGTGGGAGATGATGATCAGAGTATATACGGCTTTAGAGGTTCTGATGTTAATTTTTTCCTGGACTTTCAGGATAATTATGATGCAGAGCTTATTACATTAAAAACCAACTATCGTTCCACCAAAAATATTGTGAACTTCTGTGAATACTTCATAAAAAATGATAGAATAATCAAAAAAGAGTTGAACTCAAATCCAGATCGCACCGGTGAAAATCCAGATATCTTTTATATCAAAAATGGGGGAAGAAGTGGGAGACAGGACGAAGCTGATCAAATAGCTGAAATAATTAAATATCTAAAGGATTCAGGTAAAATAGCTAATTACAGCGATGTTGGAATTCTTTTTAGAGCGCTTATGGGTGGGAAAGCCTTAAAATTAAGTCTAGCTTTAGAAGAGTATGGCATTCCCTATGATATTGTAGGTAACGAAGATTTACTTGAACAAGCCGAAGTTAAGGTACTAATTTTAATGATGTATTATCTGATTGAATCCGATGATACGCCCTATATCATGAACAGATGGTCTGGTAAAGGGGCAGACTGGCTAAATATATATGGTTTTGCATCTAAAGATTTTGATTTAAATAAGTATTTCGGATTTTCCCAAAAAACACGGGATATATTAATTAAAATGGAGGATGATTTTAGAGAAGAATTTATCTCTACTGGAAAAGAGGTTTATAAAGAGATTACAGGGAAAACATCCCAAGTTAGAACTTACTTCGGAATTTTTGACAAGTACAATAAGCTAGAAGAGAAAGAGATTAAAGAAGATTGTTATAATGAAGTTTTCAGCAGACTAAAAAAACCTTATTTATACAAGTTAACTGTAGATGATTTAAAGGAAATGGGCATCGATGATGAGCATGATTTAAACGTTTTCAAAAGATTGTATGATTTAAGGTATTCTCTTGAAAATGAATGGTCTGATGAAACCATTAAAGATAAAACTACCTTGTTAAATGTTTTTTATGAGCTAATGAGTATTATAGATAATTTTGATTTTGATGATTTTGATAATGAGAACGTGGAAAAACTGTTGAATGTATCAACACTTTCAAATACCATCTATAAATTTGAAGATGTGGTTAGCAGATACAGTTTAAGGAGATTATTCTGGTTCTTTTACCATAATCTGGGAAAGCACAGTTCAAATCAAATCAATGATGGAAATGAAGTTCAAATAATGACTATCCATAAATCTAAGGGACTTGAATTTCCTGTTGTTTTTATAGCAGGTATGAAAGAGAAAAGCTTCCCCAAAGATTTTAAAGATGAGGAGTATGAACTTTACGGTCTTTTTAAAACCCCTAATTTCCCCATTCCCTATAAATATTTAGATTATAAGGATGAGCTTACTCTAGAAGAAAAAGAGGAAAAATATTACTATGAGGAACGCAGGGTTCTTTATGTGGGTTTAACAAGGGCTAAGGAGATTTTAATTCTTTCAGCATATGAAGATAAGAATGGAAATCTTCCAGAAATTGATGGGATTGATTTTAATCAGGTTTCATTAAAAAGGATAGATGACGATTATTCAATCATCCCACCAACTCAAATAAATAAAATTCCTGATGAGGAGGAGGAAATACCCCTATTAAGTTATACCTCTATAAGGGATTATGAGAAATGTCCATTTAAGTACTATATTGTTCATAAGCTATTATTTAAAGAATCAGATACAATTAGAATAAAAAAAGGAAATATATCTCATAAAATCCTTAATATGATTCATAAGAACTCTATGGCTGATTTAAAAAGTGAAAAAGTAGAAGGTAGAACTGTTACAGATTTTATTGATGATATAATAATTGATGAAGATGAAAAGGAACTCTATCAAAATGAAGTTGAAAATATTAATGAGTATATGAATACATTTTTTAAAGATATTGAAGTTGTAAAATCTGAATTTCCATTTACCATTGAAAAAAACAACTATATTATAAATGGTCAAATTGATTTAATCTATAAAAGAAATGGGACACTGGGAATACTGGATTTTAAAAATAAATATGGAATTGATAAAGAGGAAGTAAAAAAACAGTTATACGTCTATTTATTAGCATTAAAATTAAATCCAGAATTTCACTCGGAAAATATTAAAGAAATTGCTGTTTACCTATTAAAGGCTCCTAAGGACAATAAATTGCTAATTTTTGACATAGATGAAGAGTATCTAAATAAATTCCAAAATAAAATTGTAAGTGTAGCTCAAAATATTAACAACAATATATTCGAAAAAAAACAGACAAAGGACTGTGATAATTGTTCCTTTAGCTTTGTTTGCAACTAAAAAATCGAGTACAATTAAACGTACTCTTAACTCATTAATTGGTTTGAATCAGGAAAAATATGGGGAAATAATTAATAAACACGGATAACTCTAAAGAAGTGAGGCTCAAGGGCATTAGGGACATGCCGAAATACCAGAAGGGATTGAGCCGTTCAAACTATTATGGAGTAACTGGAATAATCGATGTTTTAAGTTCTGTTAAAATAGAAGAAGCATCTTCAAAGAATCTGATCATTAAATATCTTCAGAAAGACTCCGAATACAAAGAAAGAATTGAAAACATAAATTCTCCAGAATATGAGATTATTGTGGATTATAAAGGTATGAAAAGACCGCCAGTGAACTCTCATTCTTGGAATCATCACCAGTGGCAGATTCTAACCTATTCATGGCTTCGATCAATGCAACCTGAATCCCGACCAGTTTTAACAGGAATCTTATTTTACCTTAATGAATTATCTCTTTTTAAAGAGGATTTGAAGCTGCTTAAAATGGAAGTTCAGGATAGAAGTACCGATATAATGCCATCTGAAAATGATTTAAATAATCTGCTTAAATGGAACATTAAATCAAAAGCGCCTGATCTATCATTAGCATTCAAAAATGAGAGGTCGATCCGTTTTATCATGACCGAAAATGAGTCCATCAACAATTCCCTAAATGAATTTGATCAGGTTGTTGCAGAAATCGAAAACAGCATCATCTGTGAAGTTCATGGTAAGGGAATTAAATCTTCATGGATTCCCAACCCTGAAAAGAGGACATGTGATGCCTGTGATTTTAAAACATTCTGCGCTAAATCTGAAAGTACTAAAAATGTGCTTACAGTGCCTTGAAATTCAATAATATAAGTTTATAGTTAAAATTGATAGATATTTGATGGTTAAATAGTTTTCTGTATTATTGATAAAACAGAGCACTTTCTAAGAGCTTTTTGTTTTATTGATATAACAGTAACCTTTATATAATCTCCCTGTTTTATTAATAAACAATGAGAATAGAACATCACTTTGAAAAAATAAATAGCCTTGAAGGCACTCTTGCAAAGCTAGATGATAACGAGGATCACGAGACTATAGTAGAACTTTGCATGCTACTTTCTGCACATTATATAAATGCAGCTCTCCATTCTATAGGAAGAATCAGGCCGGATAAAGATATAAAACACAATAAACTTCCAGGTATGATTAAAAGAGAAGAATATTTTGATGAAAAATGCGCTGAAATATCTGAACTTTTAGGTGAATTAGAAGAAATGAGACCTGGCCAGATATACGGCAAGGGAAAGAATGGAAACACTGCCAAAAAGGCTAAAGCGAATTATTCAAAGATTAAAGGGTATTGTGAAGGAATTATAAATGTTTAAAGATGCTATAGATTTCTCAAATGAAATAAAAGATTTTGATGGAGTTCTTTCAATTATACTTTTTGGTTCAGTTGCAAGGGGAGAAGAAACGATAAAATCTGATGTGGATATTGCCATAATTTATTCTCAAAAAAAGAATAAAACAATAAAAAAGATAAATAGCATTAAACCGGAAGAATTCCAGTTAATTCACTTAAGTATGGATGAATTGAAAGATGAACCTACATTAATGGGAGCTTTGTCTGGTGAAGGCATTTTATTATACGGTAAACCTATAACAGTTTCATTGGAAGATATGGAATTAAAATCTAAAATGATAATTGCCTATGATACTTCTAAACTGGACCAGAATACAAGAAGTAAATTAAATAGAGCCTTATATGGTGGAAAATCTACTTTTATAAATAATAATAAGAAAAAAATAAAGTCCTATCCAGGTATAGCTGATGAAATCCGGGCAGAAAAGATTGGTAAAGGTATTTTAATGATAGATAGAAAAAATTATCCCGAAATCACAAAGACATTAAAAATATTCAATGCTAAATGGAAGGAAATACCTGTCTGGACATATTAAATAGTTTAATCAAATTCTGTTATATCCAGAAAACGGAATAATCCGATACGCTATAACTATATAACAGAACATATGATACTTGTGAATTTAAAACATTAGTAAGGAATCTGAGAGTACTAAAAATGTGCTTACTGTGCCTTGAACTACTCAATTCAATTGCTCCTAAATATTTTTGAAAACAATATTATGATTATTTTGAAGACATATTGTCCAAAAAAGGTTTTTAGTACCATAAAGACAATATGTACAATATGGATATAATGGACATTTTGGATTATAAACAATTTGGATAATAAGACGTTTCTGATATTAAAAATAAATTCTAGAACTAGCATATTGGTGGTTTAAAATGAGAGAAGAAGTTTCTAACTGGTGGAAACAGGCCCTGAAAGACCTGGAAAGTGCTTCAAAAAATCTCCAAATAGAAGAGTATTATGTAACTGCCTTTTTATCTCAACAGGCCACTGAAAAGGCTCTTAAAGCGCTTTATATTCATACAGTTAAAGAATCTCCAGGTCCTACTCATTCATTAATTTTTTTAGGGAAAAAAGTTAAAATTCCAGATGAATTTCTAAGCGGAATTAGAAAAGTAAGTCCTGATTTTGTAATAACCCGTTACCCTGATGCAGCTAATGGAGTCCCTTATGAACTTTATGATGAGGAAATAGCAAAAGAACGGTTGAAAATTGCAAAAGGTGTGATAGAATGGGTCCAGAAGGAATTGAAAATATAAATGAATTTTTGGATCAGGTGAAAATCAATTTTAACCCTGAATTAATACTCCTATTTGGCAGCAGGGCCAGGAATGAACACTTAAAAGAAAGCGACTATGATTTTATTATTGTAAGTAAAAAATTTGAGGGTGTGCATTTTCTTAAAAGAATTGAACAGGTTCTCTTATTCTGGAATCTTAATCAAGATGTAGATATTTTATCTTATACTCCTGAAGAATTCCGAAAGAAGAAAAATCAAATTGGAATAGTTAGCGAAGCCTTAAAAGAAGGCATAATTCTGGAAAAAAGCGATGGCGTGATTGTAGAATAAATGTATCGCTTATTTAATTCTGCAGGTATAAAAAAGTCTGTTATATGTGTACAGAATAGAAGGATCTTGAGTTGTTCTGTAACTGTATAACATAAAAATAATTAATAATTGTGTAGATGGGATTTAACCATAACGAGCCAGAAGCTTATCTGTAGGAGTCAAGAGTCTGCTCTTGAGGTCCTGATGGATCCAACCCTCATTGATTAACTCTTCTTCTATATCAAGGAGAATATCGTCATCATCTTCTCCTATTATTTTTCCAAGTCTATGTCTAAAAATAACGGTTACCATTCCGGATTTTATGGTCTTTAGAAGTTCATAAGCTGCTTTAATGTCTTTATCCTCTAACATATCATCACAGGATGATTTAAATAATTGCCAAACGCCCTGCAGTAGTTATCTCCAACTTCTCCAGGTCTATAAAGCCCATTTCCCTCAATTCACGGATGTGGTTGTAGGTCATTCCCCTGCTTATTCCTATTTTATCTGATAGTTTTTTAACGGAGATCTGGCCTGTTTCTTCGGGTATGGTTTCTTCTTTAAGTGACAAATTATATTCAAGGTCATTTAATGGAACTTGAGTTTGCTCCAGTTCCTCGAGTATTGTCCTCTTCGTCTGAGATATTCCAAAATTAAGTATGGGAAGCTCTATAATTTCTTTTTTTTCTTCAGTTACATATACAATCTGTTCCACCATATCGCTACGTGCATAACAGCCGAATAGGGCACCAAGAGCTTGTGGTTTTCTTCCCCCGCTTATATTAACCACTACTTTCCTGTTATGTTCTTTTTCTTCTTCAATGGTATCTACAGTATCTTTTGCAACACTGTAAACGTCATATAAACTTGTTTTAACGGTTTCTATGTCAAGTACAGTTCCTATGGTTTCTTTGAGCATTCTTTCGATATCTAACTGTTCTTTGGGTGTGTCTTCGTCCATTAAAAGAACCACTTTTTTGGGGTTGAAGTGGGTTATGCAGAACATGACTGGTTCTATTGAATAGATTGTTGAGATTAGGGTCTGATCCATTCTATCTCCTTCTCCTATGAAATATGTGAATAGAATTAACGCTGTATTCTTATTTATTGATTTAAACATTATGTCTTCACCTTTATATATATTTTCTCCTAATATTGGCTAATTTACATTTCAAGTGTTTAACTCAAGATTATTTTACTGATTAAATATTTAATATAGATTAATTATTTATACTTACACATATTTTATGTATATAATGTAATATAAATCAATACTGTACATGAAAAACATATACATTTAAATACTTTAAATGCTAATATAATCTTGGATTAACTCAAAGGAGTTGAAAAAATTCCAGATAAAAACCTGCCAAAAACACTAATATGTCACAGAATACCTGAAAGAACATTTAAAATCAAAAATACGTATTTTCCAGTTTGCGCCAGATGCACAGGAATATACACAGCTGCATCCCTCTACTTCGTACTTGCATACTTCGTTTACATCCATTACACAATTCAATTAATCATAGTAGCAGTTTTAATTACAATCCCAACTATTATAGACGGTTTAACTCAATTAATAGGCTTCAGGGAAAGTAATAATTATTTAAGGTTTTCAACAGGGTTTCTTGCAGGTTTGGGGTTTGGAATCATTGTTAAAGCCGTAAAATGGGTTTTAATCACTTAAAAAATCATGGGGGGTTAAAAATATGAGTGATATAGATGGCAGCGGAAAAATGAGCTGGTGGAGTAAGCAGAGCACTGGTGGAAAAGCCATAATGGGAATAGCAGGACTATGTTGTATTGGAATTATCCTTTTTGTAGTTATAGGTGGTTTACTGGCGCCTGATTCAACTACAACTACATCTTCATCCAGTAATGATTCATCTGCTAATGTAACACAGGAAACAACTCCTGCTCCAGCACCAACTGAAACTGAGGCTCAGTACAAGGCTTCATGTAAAAAAATAAGTTATAAACAACTTGAAAAAAATCCAGATAAATACACTGGTCAAAGAGTCAAATTCACTGGCACTGTGTTCCAGATACAGGAAAGTGGAGACTTTACATCAATTCTGTTAGATGTGGGGGGATATGATAATGTCAGTGTGCTTTACGATGGAACTACTAATGCTGTTGAAGATAGTACAATAACCATATATGGAGAAATTATGGGAAGCTATACCTATGAATCCGTAGCGGGTTACCAAATAACAGTCCCTCAAATGAACGCAAAATATATAGTGACCAGTCAAGAATCTTAGAGGAATATTAAGTACTTATGGGAGAGAGTTTTGTTTAATGAAAGCTTCAAAAATCCTTTTAATTGAAAAAGAATGTATAATAGCAATGGAAATCCAGAAGACTCTGACAGAATTGGGATATCAAATATTCACATCCATTTCAGGCGATAAAGGACTGGAAATGGCGTTTAAAATAAATCCAGACCTGATTATAATAGATCTAAACCTGGCTGATGGAATAAAAACAGCTAAAAGACTTAGAGAATTTCTGGATATTCCTCTAATCTATCTTGCAGCTTATATCAATGATAAGATTCTTGAAGAAGCTAAATTAACAAAACCATCCCATATTATTTTAAAACCCTTCAATATGGATGAATTAATAGATAGAATTAAAATTGCGCTGGAAAAATCTAAATTGGATAGAGATGGAGCCAATAGGGAACTTTTAGCCTGAATATTATTTAAAATAACTTAAAAGTTGGATAGGAGAGTGATAGAATGGATGCCACAATAAAACATTACCTGGAAAGCCTTCAGATGGGCAAGGCGCAGGAATTTGGGGAAATGACTGTAATCCCTGTATTGGATGAATCAGAAAATGGACTTGAGTATTTCACTTTAAAGGAAGCAATGGAACTGGATCTACTTAAAATCACCGAAATAGATGATTCTGGCTCTGTACCAGAACTTAAAGTAATTAATGAGGCAGAAATTCCAGTACTCATACTTGATGGTGAAGAACTTGTAGGTGCAAAGCAAAATAGGGTTGTAAACGCATCTATACTTCTAAAGGAGAAGTCTGAAACAATAATTCCTGTAAGTTGTGTTGAAGAAGGACGATGGTCCTACAGATCGGAACGTTTCCAGGATTCTGATGCAATAGTATCATCTAGGGTAAGAAATGTAAAATCTGATTCTGTTAGAAGGTCAGTTGAAAGAAATGGAAGCTATAGATCTGACCAGGGTGCAGTATGGGATGAAGTTCACCAGTTACATGATAGGATGGATGTTCAATCACCAACAGGTGCTATGAGAGATGCATACGAAGCCAAAGAAAGGGATCTAAACGATTACATCAAGGCATTTAAAATAATGGAAGACCAGAAAGGGCTCCTTGTATTTATAAATGGCCAGATAATGGGTTTTGATGTTGTATCCTGTAAATCAGCCTACAGGGACCTGCATAAAAAATTAATTAAAAGCTATGCACTGGATGTGCTGGTACAAAAAGAGGATAAGAAAGTTAAATCAGCAAAAATCCAGAAAGGAGCCCACAAACATGAAATGTTTGGGGCACCGAAATCAAAGATTTCGAGTGCAGAAAAATTCATCGAAGACATTATGGAGTGCAATGAAAGCAAGCATGCATCAGTTGGATATGGCAGGGATTACAGATTTGCCACCGACTCCTATGTAGGCTCAGCGCTGTTATTTAAAGATCAGGTAATTCATGTATCCTTCTTTAAGAGCCTTGAAGTTGAAGATGAGGATGCTGGCGGAATGGCTAGATTCAGCAGAAGGGCTAGTTTAAGGATGTGAAGTTATTCCTTTTTCTATTTATTTCAGGCATGTATTTCCTAAATAAATATAATAAGGTATTATTAAACTATGGTTTTCTCTGTTAGCACTTATTAACAATAATTTAACCTTTTTTATTTGCATGTAACCGTAAATCATAATATTATGTATTGATAAACCGATATTCATAATTAGTGAGTACTTTAATGAACACTAATAAAATACAGATTAAGTATGGAACATATAGCAACTTAAATATACAGATAATAGTTTAAATGGACTTATTGGGCTGCTAAATGGTTTTTAATATGGGAGGTATTTCGTTGGCGTTTTGTTCAAATTGTGGTTCCCAGGTTAATGAAGGGGCCGAATTTTGTAAAAATTGTGGAAAAGATCTTAAAACATCAAATAAGAACTTTTTTAGCAGAATAAATGAAAAAATAAATATCTTTGGTGTTTATGTTGGTTTAGCGATTTCACTTTTAGTTTTGCTTGTTGCATCTGCTCTATATGGAAGTCTAGTTGCTACAGGTAAATTAGACATAATTGGGTTTGCATATTTGGTTTTATTGTCAATGATGTTTATTGGAGGGTTTGTTACCAGCATATTGAGCTGTAAGACTTATTTGGAAGGGTTCGTTAACGGAGGGTTCTTAGGATTAGTTTCTTTAATTAATTTCGGGTTTATTATCGGAATTTTATGGTTAGCAGCCATGGCTGTAATAGGTACAATGGCAAACGCATTTAATTCTTTTGGTGGAACATCATCAACTCCTGATTACATAGATACATCATCTTCTGGTTCTAGCATACCCTCAATCAGTACCACACCTGGAGATATATTGCCATTAGTAGAAATAGTTCTTTTACCATTTTTAATTGTATTATTAGGAATGGCAGGGGGCTATTTCGGTGTTTTTGTCAAAAAACTACTAAACAAAGCTTAAAAAGGGAGAATTTAAAATGATTTGTCCAGAATGTGGAATTGAAAATGATGAAGATGCTAAATACTGTGAAAAATGTGGAACTAACCTTAAAACGGGTTCAAAGATAACTAAAGAATCGAAAAGTTCAAATTCTAAATATCTAATTATAATAGCAGTTATCGTGGTGGCTGTATTAGGAATAACTGTAGGATATCTATTTCAGCAGGGAAGTTCTGACTCTCAAACACAAAATAATAATGTAATTACTACAAGTTCAGGATTTCCAGTCTCTGAGGCTCCTAATTTAGCCTCAGAAGTTTTAAAAGCAAATGGAAGCATTGTAACTCTTCAATTTAAGGGTGTTACATTAGATCAAAATCAGTGCATATATATTTTATCAAAATCAATTGTAATGATAAATAGCGGGCAAACAGGAAACATTTCTATCCAGCAATTTGGAGATGCCAGTGAACCGGGAGGAATTTTAAGTAGCGCCGTAATTACTAAAGCAGAATATGTAGACATGGCCGATAGAACCTACAAATGGATGGATGTCAATGGAAGATCACCCAATCATACAGGTATAGATTTTGCAGGATCTCCTGATCTTTCAACAGGAATGACACTTAAAGCATTTGCAAAGGCTTTAACAGAATATAAAGCTACAGGAAATCTACCGGAGAATATAGCAGTTTAAAGAGCTTATCAAGGGAGAATTATTTTAATTTTAAGGGGATATTATGGAAAACATGGATTTGGAAACTACAGGAAATATGGAACTGGATAATAAAGGGCGTGAAGGTTTACTATTGCTCAATCCAAGAGAATATGAGCATGAATTTGACCGTAAAGCATTAAATACTTTGGAAGGAACTCCCGGATTGGAGAAATTAGCTAGAAAATTCAATAAACACGCTATGGAAAGAGTATTTAGATTACAGTATACGGGTAGTAATATTAAGGTAAATGAAAGTAATTTTCCTGAAATTTACCAAATATTAGAAGAGGCGTGTACTAATCTTGGACTTAAAAATATCCCTGACCTTTATATATCATGGGATTATAGCGTTAATGGGTTCACTACAGGTTCTGAAAACCCATTAATTGTTCTTCATTCAGGAGCCGTTGATTTATTGACTCGTGAAGAACTACTTTATCTTATTGGTCATGAAGTTGGACATATTAAAAGTGGACACATGCTATACTATGAAATGGGACAAATTATACCAATTTTAGGCGATATTATCGGATCAGCTACGTTAGGTATTGGAGCACTAGTATCTACGGGCTTAGAAGCGGCATTATTTCATTGGCATAGGATGTCAGAATTTACAGCTGATAGAGCAGGACTTTTAGCTTGTCAGGACCATGAAATTGCCATAAATGCTTTAATAAAGATGGCTGGCGTCCCAAAACAGTTCTTTAATAAAATTAATAAAGAAGAGTTTATCAATAGGCCAAAGAATTTAAGGGCTATGACTACGATTCTTTAGATAAAGTTGCAAAAGCAGCTACTATTATGTGGCAAAGCCATCCATGGACAGTTATGAGGGCTGCCGAACTTCTAAAATGGTTTGAATCTGGTGAATATCAAAAAATTATTGATAAACATACAGGAGACATAGAATCTCTTGAATTAACTTGCCTAAAGTGTGGTTTAAAATTAAGTGGAACTGAAACTTTTTGTGGTAATTGCGGCGCAAAAATTTCAGGACGCTAGGAGGTAAAATATGACTAATTGTCCAAATTGTAATACTCAAATTGAAGAAGACCTTAAATTCTGTACAGATTGTGGAACTAAAATTGAACAAAACAATAATCAACAGATAGTTGAAAAAATGAATTGCCCCAAGTGTTCTGCAAAGATTCCTCCAAACAATAAATTCTGTGTTGAATGTGGGACTAAAATCGAGCAAATTCCAGTCCATAATCATGATCAAAAGGTTGTTTGTCCTAACTGTTCAATAGAATTGCCAGCGAATACCCGATTTTGCATAGATTGCGGTGCTAAAATTGAACATTCCGTATCTTTAGATCATAATCAGGAAATTATCTGTCCGGGCTGCTCTAAAACTCTTCCAGCTAATACAAGGTTTTGTACAAGTTGTGGCAGGGAAATTAACCAGTCTACTGAAGGATATAGTGATAAAATCAAGAGCAATGTCCTAAAAGAAGAAAATGTAGATTCTATTAACAAAATAGGAAATGAGACAATTAAAGGAATTGGGGGCTTATTTAACAAGGCCACTTCTAAAGGAGGCATGCTGAATAAATTTTCAGCAGAAGTTGATACAGCAATTACTGGCAAAAATAAAGATTATAGCAAAGGCTATCTGTACTGCAGGGATTGTGGGGGTTACTATAAACTTGAAAAGGGCGAATCTCCAGATGATTTTGGCTCATGTCAATGCGGCGGAGAATTGAAATATGTAATTACCATTCCTAAGGGAAATAACTCTAAAATAATTTTTGATTAATATGGGGAAATTAAGAAATATGAATGGGAAAGTAAAGACAGGCTTACCTCCAGGTTCTTTCGTGTATACTGGCGATAAACACACTGAAACTAAAATGACTTTATTTGAATATAATAGAGATGATTTTAAACAAAACCCCATTGATAAATGTCCAGAATTTAAAAATAAGGACACAGTTAAGTGGATAAAGATAAATGGATTTTTAAATCAAGAAAAAATAATTGAAATGGGGCAATGCTTTAATTTACATGATTTAGTACTGGAAGACATACTGGATGTTCATCAGAGGCCTAAAATAGATAGTTATACTGATTATTTATTCGTTGTTTTGAAATTAAATGATATAGACAGCGAAAATAGGGTTATTCCTAAACAGATTAGCCTTGTACTTCACGAAAATGTTTTAATTTCTTTTCAAGATGATGATGAACATGTATTCGAAAAAATCATAGGGAGATTAAAAATTCCTGAATCATCAATCAGGCAAAAAGGAACAGATTATCTGTTTTATTCATTAATAGATACTATAATTGATAGCTATTTTGATGATTTAGGAATCATTAGCGATATAATTGAGATAATAGATGATAAATTAATGGAACGACCAGAACCCGATATACTTAAAGAAATTCATAAAATGAAAATAAATGTGATAACCCTTAAAAAATCAGTTTGGCCGGTTAGGGAGATGTTAGATAGCTTTGAATCCTATAATTATCCTTTAATTAATAAATCAACGGATTATTATATTCGTGATGTTTATGATCATTCTATACAGGCTTTTGATATGATTGAATCTCTTAGAGACCGAATTTCAGAGATGCTGGACATATATCTTTCAAGCGTTAGTAATAAATTAAATGAGATTGTAAGAGTTTTAACTATAATCTCCACTATATTTGTCCCTTTAACTTTTATCGTAGGTTTATATGGGATGAATTTTAGATACATGCCTGAAATAGGATATAAATATTCATATTTTCTAGTTTTACTGGTTATGTTTCTAATTGCAGTAGTGATGTTGTTCTATTTTAGAAGAAAAAAATGGATATGATTGATAATTCTATTTTGCTTTTAACTTCGTTATAGTCCGGTTTGAAGATGTAAAAATTGACAAAAAAAGAATTATATTCTTTTTTTTTAACTAATTTTCCTCATACTATTTTAAAAATGATAATTGAAGCAATTATCAAGTAAACAATCACTCCCAAAGCTAAAGAAATCCAGAAATTATATTTGGGAATTAAGTATATAATAATTACCAGATAAAGAATCCATGCAGGCGTAAGTAATATTAATCCCCTCACATAATTTGCCACTGCCTGAGAGCCAGCTGCAGAATATATGGTGAATATGGTAAAGGCGGTTACAAATGGGAACATGGCAAAAAATGCTGCAATCAACCCTTTTTTCTCACTTCCAAAGTAGGTAGCCAAAGTAACAATTAATCCTCCTAAAATAAAGTATATTAAATATTTTAAGGCATCTCCCATTATAACAAAACCATAATATTGTTTTGTTTATCTATATGGCTGAAATATTAATTAAATCATTGTTTTTCATAAAAAAATGGAATCATCTACAAAAGTAATTTGAAAAGTTTAAAATTATTGAATTGTTTAATGAGCTTGAGTAGGATGAAAACTAATTGAAATTTTTCTATTAAATAGTAGAAATTAGAATAAATATGTTCATTAAACATCTAAGTATAGAAGAGAAAAAACATGGCAAAATATGAACCTTTTCAAAAAAATGCAGAAAAATATGATGAATGGTTCGATAAGAACAAGTATTATTACGAATCAGAGCTTCAGGCAGTTAAAGAACTATTACCGGGAATTCAAAATGGTATTGAGATTGGTGTTGGAAGCGGCCGTTTTGCATCTCCACTTGGCATTAAATTAGGAGTTGACCCTTCCAGTAGAATGAGAAAAATAGCCCAAAAAAGAGGTATAGAAGTCATTGAAGGGGTTGCTGAATCTCTTCCATTTGATAATGAACGTTTTGATTTTGTTTTAATGGTTACAACGATATGTTTCTTGGATAATGTTGAATCTGCTTTAATAGAAGTTTATAGAGTGCTAAAACCTGGTGGTTATCTAATAATTGGTTTTATAGATGCTGAAAGTCCATTGGGAAGGTTATATGAAAAACATAAAAAAGAGAGCACTTTTTATAAAGATGCAACATTCTACTCAGTAAAGAAAGTTGTTTTGTATATGGAAAAAGCCCATTTCAAAGATTTCAGTTTTAGACAGACACTATTTCAACAAAGAAATGAATTAAAAGATATTGAACCCGTAAAGAGAGGGTATGGAGAAGGTTCTTTTGTAGTTGTTAGGGGAGTTAAATAAATAGTAAAAAAATAGTGATATAGGGATAATAATGTCCAAAAGTAATGCTCAACAAGGGGAAGCCCTTGCAAGAAAGCGCGAAGAAGCTCCGGATAGAAAAGCAAAAGCAGATATCCAGGCCAATAATTACAATTGTTCTGTTAGAATGTTTAAAAATTATTGTAAAAAAGAATCCACTATAAAGCAGGTTACATGCCAAAAATGTGGAAAAGTCTTTAAAACAAACAGAGACACAAAATTATGCTTTAAATGTGAAAAGGAAAATAACAGGATATGGATTAATTAATATAAATTATGAAAAAATTTATTCTCCGAATATAACGCCGATGAGGTTAGAGATAGTCCTGTATTTATTATAAAAAACTAGATCAATAATTTAAGTGTAATATTAATTTTGGTATTAATCATAAACTATATTCAATATGAATCATATATTAAATGAAATGACAATTTAGAAAAAAAATTGTTGATATAAAAAAATGAGGTTGAAGGAAATGCTACACATCCAAAAACTACGTTTTTATTGTGTCAAAATCCTCGATTTTGATAACATTTCCTGAACCTTTCGAAAATCATGGATTTTCGAATGTTTGCGAATATTATTCGCAACCGGAAAAATTAAAAATTTTTCCATGCCCGAACACTATCAAAAACTTCGTTTTTGATGCTCAAAAAATGTTGTCAAATCTTCGATTTGACACAGCGAAAATCATGGATTTTCGCATGCGTTGTATTTTCTTTAGCTTTGTGTTCGATGGCCGGTAAATCTATGATTTGCGGCCACAAAAATAAAAACTTGCAAAACTACAAAAAATGAAATTTTTGGAGGTGAATCAATATGTGGGGTAGAGAACACATGAAAGGTAGTATGATGAACGAGAAAATGATGGAGATGATGACTAAAGAAGACATAATGGAATTGTACGCCATGAAACTGGATAAAAAAATAGCGATGTTAAAAATTAAACTTGATTATATGGAAAAAAAGCGTGAAATGTTAAGAAAAAAAATGTAAAGAGTCATTAAACAGACTCCTAATTGAGTTTGTTAAACTCAATTTTTTTATAAATTAATTAAAAACAAATAATAGAAGGCCCAAAACACTAAAACAATCAATACATTTACCATCAGCCCTTTCCAGAAATTATTCCTTAAATATTTTAAATCTAAAAAGACTATAAGAGCTACTGCAAACAGTACATATATTAAAGTGAAGAACCTGAGTAATTAAACTTTACTTAAAAAAAATAACCTGTTTAAAAGAGTTATAAGACTTCAACCTATAATCCATTAATGAATAAAACAAAATCAAAAAAATTAAGTATCTAACTATAATTATTAGATTTGCCATTTAAAACGTCAATTTTATAGTAGCTCTATTATTTATATGAATCTTAGTTAATTATTTTTTTACTATTTTTTAATCATTACATCGAGTTTGACAATGAAAGTGAAGATTGAAAAAGTAGAGAAGAATTCGTACAATCATATATCCCTGTAGTACTCCCCATAAATTATGGTATAAACATAATCGCTAATCTTGGGGTTACTCATTAAGATACTGGCAGCTTCTTGAATGTCCTTATCCTCTCTTAAAATGTTTATAGCATCCATAATTTCTGGTTTTTGTATCATATTATGAATTTCGACTCTAACGCTTTCATAACTTAATATATCTACAATTAATGATTGAACATTAGCTTTTTGGACTATCTGGCTTATTGTAAGGTTACCTTCTTTAAATTCTGATCCTAATTTAGTTACATTATCAGATAGTTGTGGATTTTTATTTATAAACTGTTTTGTTGTGTTTTTTATTTCCAGGTATACATTAGGGTCTATTTTTTGGATCTTTTCTTGAACGTTTGGATTATTTGAGTCTGCTGCAGATGCAGGAAATGCTCCAATGAGCACTGCTAAAAGAAATATAATTAAAATTTTCATAATATTTCCACTCCAAATAATATTTATATGGTTATTTATATTATTCTGTATAAAAAAATTTTGGTTATAAGTAGCAGTCAAAATAGGGAATAAAAATAATCTATATAAATGGAATTCACCCTAATCACTGGAAAAAAGCACATAAAGGTTATTTTCCTCAAATAAATTAGTTTAAAAAAAAATCGGTTTTTTTATATCCTATAATTCATTTTCTGTAATTCTAATAATCATATTCTAAAAATTTAATCAAAATGAATCATAAAAAATAGTATCAATGGTTTTAAAAGATCCTGAAAAATTAGAATGAATGTTATTCTAAAGTACTACCAGAACTTTACATGAAAATTCCAGAGGATAATATAACTTTAAAAGAGTTTTTGAATTTAATGGGCGAACCAGGTAAGCTAGTTATATCTATGCTGCAGCTCCATTTTTAATTCCAATAGATATTCTGAAACTGGGATAATCGTGGGATTAATTATATTTACATTGGGCATTAGTTTAGTGTTTAATAGAGATTTAATTTCTAATCGTTTTATGAAACCAAAATATCAAAGAAAAATTTAATTAAAGCATTAAATATTACATATCGTGTACTTAATTATCTGGAAAAGTTTGTAAAACCACGTTTTTTTATAATGACCAGAGGAGCAATAATGTCTAAAATAAATAAACTCTTTTTACTTATAAGCACTACATTATTTATCTTCCCATTACCCATTCCACTAACAAATACTTTACCTGCTTCTGGGGTCTTTTCTGGCTGCTGGAACTCTTGAGCGTGATGGTTATTTGATTTTAGCAGGTTATGGTGCAGTTATAATGACTATTATCTATTTTGGTTCAGTTATTTTAATTGGATTGGCAGGAATATCTGCAGGATTATCTTTAGTTAAAATCTATAATTTTGTGTATAGCATCCAAAATATTACATAATATAAAGATCATAATAATAAAATAGAATATTAAGGAGTTGTTATAATATGCCAGATTTAGGATCTCTAAGAGGGGGGTGGAGCTCGAAGAAGAACCAGAAGAATAATGAGGGCAATGAGATGAATAAGCCAGAAGAGCCCTTAAGCTACACAGAAAAATCTGAAGACTCAGATTAATTAGAAAAATTAGCCAGACTCTCAAAGGTTTTTGGAGCACTCAAACACAAAGTGTTTGGTGCATCGAAAGCAAGCTTTCGATAGCACAAATCGAAGTTAGAAAAATGGGTGCATTTTTTTACATGAGGAAATGTAATTTCCTCGGCCGCAAAAACGAAGCTTACAAACACTTCGTGATTCAAAATTCGTAGAATTTTGAAAGTTTTTGCAGGCATAAAAAATCTCTGATTTTTTAAGATTTGCAAGCTACTAAAAGACAAAGGCATTATCACATAAGAAGAATTTAATCTGCTGTTTAAATAAAAATGACATTCAGCTTTTAAATTTTTCATATTAACCCCAACTGGATGGATATTTATGGAAATTGATTTTAACCTGGAAAATATTGGAAAATGCTTCTGCAGCAAGTGCAAAGTGCAGGGAAAAAGCCAGTGTGTAAAAGATAACATAATACTGCTCCAGGAAAAAGCACTAAGTTCTGGTTTGGTTGAACCTGAAGATTTCCCTGCCCTGTATTGTGCTACTGGTAAAGAAAAGTGCAGTGACCTGGATGGAAATGAAAAGTGTAGATGTACAGATTGTTCTATTTATTTAGAAAATGATCTGGAATCTGGAAGTCCTGAAAGCTATTTTTGTCTTAATGGTTCTTCAATGCACTGTTCTTTTGGTAAAACAGATTATGAAGATATAAATCGTATTAATGATATACTCAGACATTACTACTTGCGTAGAGATTAAGGGATGTGATTTTATGAATGATAACCGCTTAAAAACTATCTTGGTTATAGTGGGGGCAATATTGATTTTGGCCGTTATAGCGTATGCTATTTATGGATTCAGCCTTTTTTGGGCAACATTTGCAGCAGGAATCACTATAGGTCTGTTAATAATCATTATCATTGTATTTATTGCACTGACCATTTATTTATGGATTAGGACTTTACTGCTTAAAAGAGACTTAAATAGGACTATGAGTGAATTAAAACAAACTAAAATGGAGTTGTCCCAATGTAGAGCTAAATTAAATCAAAAGAAGTTTGAATCTGAATAAATTCATTTTTATAGTCTGTATGCGAAAATGATCATGGTAACTATTATACTTCAAATAATATTATACTTCAAATAATTATCTATAATAACCATAAATCATAATAATAGGGCAAACCGGTATTAAAAGTTGAATCTTCATTCGAATGCAGAAAATTTAAGATTTATCCTTGGAGACTATAATGGCAAATGAATGTTCAAACTATAGAGCTCAAATGGAAGAAAATATTAAGTTTTACACTGAATGCGGCAGTAAAATATAAGTGCAAGGATTAAAATGTCCGCATTGTGCTGCAGAATTACCTGAAGATACAAAATTCTGTACTGAACGCAGTACTAAAGTTGAAACTCCTCAAGAATCTAAAATTGCAATTTCAAAAGAAATTACCTGCCCTAAATGCTGTAAAAAAACTCTCGAGCGGCACTAAATTCTGCACAGACTGCGGATCTAGAATTGGACCACCAAAGAAAAAGTTTCATGATGATGAGGTGGATAAACTCATTAAAGAGGTTAAATACACGGGCAAATGACTCTTAAAAGAGGCGGATAGTATATTAAAGAAGTTTAGATGAATTCTAATCTTTTTATATTTATTTTTGACCAATATTTTTTCTACTCTAATGTGACTTTACGATATTTAAAGTATCCATAAAACCATCTAATCGACCAGATGAGATGGAATACGCACCACCATAGAATTTCGGTAAATAAATAGGCAAATAATCCAATAAAAATGTTAAAAAATGCTATTAATAAAAAAACAATTGGATTTCTGATGAAATATGATGTAAAGCCCATAAATTGCTGAGTAGCTGTGGTGAATATGATGGTAAGATTAACTCCTATCAAAATCCATATAAAAATCACGAAGAATCCAATAGTTATTCTTATTATGGCTTTGGCTGGAGATAATTCCTTTTCCATCTGTTTGGATAATTTTTTATCCTCGCTATCATCATTTTTTTTCATAAGTTTCTCTATATTATTGTACGTTGGTACTAATATTAAATTTTCTGATAATTACTGCATGGCACCCTCTCTTAACCTTAAAAGAAATTCTTCAATTTTTTGGAATGAATTTAGGGTTGAAATGCCCGGACATTCTAAATTCCATAAAAGATGGAAAATTAAATAAAAAAAATTATTAATTAAAAGTAATATATTATATTTAGTTAGATTTGGAGGAAAAAATATGGAAACAAAAGGTAATGCATGGCTTTTTATTATTTTAGGCCTATTCATCATAATATTCCCATTACTGGGATTAATTCCATTAAGTGTAGTAACTGGAGTAATTGTACTACTTTTAGGAATTGGTCTATTAATAGATGGATTAAGGGAAACAGGCGAATATGCAAGCGTAAGGATTTTGGAACTTATTCTGGGAATTATTGCATTTATACTGGGGTTAGGATTCATAATTAATCCGGGACTATTCAGCTGGTTAGTTGGTTTTATAGTCTGGATGGTTGGTATATTCCTTATAATTGCAGGGATTATAGGTATATTTACAAAGGCTGGTAATAATAGGTGGAATGGGGTTGTAGCCATAGTTATGGGTTTAATCTATATAATTGTGGGGAACTTTATTTCAGACCCCCGGGTTTTAGGCGCATTGATTGGTTTATGGCTTTTAATAACCGGAATATTGATGTTGTTCCAAAACGAATAAATCAAAAACCTTTTTCTTATTTTTATTACTTTTTATGATAAATAATCAAAATTGACAGGCTGAAAGAATGTTTCAGACACTTATAATATTTATCTTCTAATATTGCTGTGTGATCAAGTCTTTTGCAGTAAATGCACATTCTCATTCATTAAGTGGTACATATAGTGGTGTATTTCCATATATAGTTACATATTTAGTTGTTGCAGGCTGAATCGCATCAAATACAACTGAATAAAAAAAAATCCTGTTGACTTTATCATCTTAAAAGAAAATGCACTTTTTAAAATGTTATTAACTTACACTATAGGTTCTATCAAAGTGTTCATATTCATCAGGCACCTGGAAAGGCGTGACAACTAATAAAATCGCTATTCCATAAACTAATCCTAAAAATAGGAATAAATATTGGGGTTTAGCATTTATTTTAATGCGCATTTTAAGTTATATAGGGATTATTCAATATAATACTTTATAATTATTTTTTATTATAAATATTAACTGGAACTCTACTTAAAAAATAAAATAACGCGGAAATTGAACTTAAAAAATATTTTCTAATTTGGAGGTGGAGTTAATTTATAAGTATTAATAATTATATAATATGTAACAACTTTTATATTGTTAAATTAAACTTAATTGAAACTGAGGTGATTAATATGGTTCATGGAAATTTACCACCAGCACAGGTTGGGCCGTTTATAAAGGATATTAAATTTCCTGTAAATAAAAAAGATGTAATTCAGCATGCAAAAAGTCGTAATGCTAACTCTGAAGTGATAGATACACTAGAAAGTTTACCAAATCAGGAATTTAATTCATCCCAACAATTGAAGAGAATATTGGGCAACATCCAAAGGCAATTTTAGATAAAAAGGTTGAAATTTTGGTGATTAAAAAGATTTTTATGCAATTCCAGCAATAATCATAGATATGAACAGAATGTTAAGAAATATCATCATATTTGATATAATAATGATTGCGATTCTATTGTACATTTTAAATGTAATATTTACCACTTATTCTGGTTAGTATTCTTTTTTAACACCCTTCGCCTTCTTCTGTTAAGACATCTTCTATTTCTTCCAATATTTCTACTCTTAAACTGTCCAGAATTTGATCCACACTATTTTCTGCATCTTTAAAATCAGTTATGTCCTTAATTCTAATATCTATAGTTTTATGTAGTTTTATTTCCATTTATTCACCTCTTTTAGATATTTTAAATCTGAATTTAACATTTCTTCAATTTCATTTGCCATAAATATTATTTCATAATACTTGTTTTCATCTTTACAGACAATCTCTTTTATTTTATTTATGTATTTAAACGATTTTTTTATCTCATGGGCTTTTTTGGTTTATAATCTGGGTTTTTATTTAAAAGTAATGTAAATTTGAAGAGTGTATACCAGATTTCTTCACTATTATCTCCAATAATAATCATACTTATTATTAATTTTTTATTATTTATATTTTAAATCCAGATTGAATATTTAAAGAAATGCTTGAAATCACTATTTTAAAAATTAATAAGCGCCTAAGTTTTTATTAAACATAAAAGTTAGAATAAAACAATATAAAGATTAAAAGATCATTAATACTCTAAAAACTTAATTATTTAAGAAATTTTTTTTTGTTTAGGATAATGTGAGTTTAATGATCATTCCTTTTAAATATAAGTTCATATCTTCACATAATATCCAATTATATTTTTTTAGGCATAATTTACATAATATAATTCATTAATTATCATGTTTATTTATGAATAAAAGATTTAATGATTATCAAATCTATTTTATATGGTTTTATTTTACTTATTATTAATAAAAACATTTTTTAAAGTCTAAATTAAGATTTAAATGTCTTCAAAACTTCGTGAATTAGATAAATAAGATTAATATGTTTTTAATCAACGTTTAAATATGTAATTTAATTCTTAATTATTTTCTAATCATTTCTATATTGTTATTATTTTCACAAGCATCCAATATTATTAAATACTGCAATTAACAATAATATATTTAGTGATAGTTTTAGCAATCATATTTAAATTATCGGGGGGATTAATAATTACCAGAATAATTGCCATTGCCTCAGGAAAAGGTGGGGTGGGTAAAACTACAATAACAGCTAATCTGGGCGCTGCTTTAGCAGGACTTGGTAAAGATGTTATTTTATTAGATGCAGATGTGGCTATGGCCAATTTAGAATTGATAATGGGCCTAGAAGGTCAGCCTGTTACTTTAAACGATGTCCTTTCTGGTGATGCAGATATTAAAGAGGCTATTTATGAAGGACCTGGAGGAGTAAAGGTCATACCTGCAGGAATACCCATGGATTTCCTTAAAAAAGTTAAAATTGATCGGTTGGAAAAAACTATTCACTCATTACTATCAAAGGCAGATATAATTTTAATTGATGCACCTGCTGGTTTAGAAAAGAATGCATTAACAGCTATTGAAGTTGCAGAGGAGATGATTCTTGTAATAAACCCTGAAGTTCCATCTATCACTAATGCACTAAAGACCAGAATAATGGCAGAAAAATTAGGTGTGAATGTTCTGGGAGTGGTTGTTAACCGTGAAAAAAATGATAAAACATTCCTAACCACTAACGAAATAGAAATTATATTAAAGATACCTGTTCTTGCTAAAATACCAGAAGATCCAGAAGTTAGTCGTTCAGCAGCATATTCAGAGCTTTTAATTTTAAGAAATCCTTTATCTGGATTTTGTAATTCAATAATTCAATTAGCTGCATACCTTATAAAAGAAGGATACCATCCATTTTCAATAGATAAAAAAAGGACAATTCACAGGCTTAATGAAGGTATAACAGGTGAAAAGGATATTGTTAGAATTTAATGGAATCATTTATTATATGAGTGATAGTAATCACAAAACATTTAATTATATTTGGCTGTAAATTAGTTTAGGGTTGGTTATATGGGGTACCTTTTTTGTGAGAAATGCGGCGGCTACTATGAGCTTCAAAAAGGAGAAAATATCGATGATTTCTGGGGTTGTGAATGTGGTGGCAAATTTGAATATTATGAAACCCTTGATGTCTTAAAATATCCAGATAATAACCAGGATATAGGCGGATATAGTAAAGAAAGCATGGAATCATATGATAAGCTAAAAAAAGCCATAAAAAGGTATAATGACGAAAAATCTGGATTTAATCGAGAAAATTTAAGTTTAAAGGCATTATTAATAGGATTTATAATAGGTTTAATTCCAGTTCCCTTTATAACATCCATAATAGGTGGTATCCTTGTTGGATTCATAGCTGGTGGAAGTTATAAAAGAGGGGCATTCCATGGATTAATAGCAGGAATTATCTCTCTTTCTGCTCCTATTTACATATTAACGAATCCTCTTGGTTCAGGAACTGATTTATTAATTTCAATAATAGCTATCTCTTTAATTGTCTCTATAATTCCTACAGTTATTGCCAGTTTATTTGGAACTGCAATCAGGAAAAGGGTTACGCTATCTTCCCGGATGGATCCCTATAAATATACTTCTTCTGGGTCTAAAATTAAATGGTGGAATAATATGGATTCCAAAGGTCAGGCAATACTTATTATAGCTGCCTATTTCATTGTAATTGCACTATTTGTTCCTTTTATTAATTTTAATGATTTAAATTATATTTCTAATGATGTTTCCAGTGTATTTCAGCCACAGGTAGCTGTAAATACTTCATCTGATATTGATGAGCAATTAAAAGTTAAAGCATTTCAGATGATTGAAAAAGATGGTTACTGGTCCAGTTATCAAAGGAAATTAAAGAATAACTTGGTTAAAGGCGATTATTATATAGGCGGAATGGTTTTTGAGAATGCTGAGATTGATAAAGATTCAATTAAGGTTTCAAGTTTAACTAATGACTCTTTCATTGTGCAGTATGAAGCTATTCACAATGCGGCATATATTTCTAATCAGGGTAATACAGTTTATTTTGAAATTGTTTATATCTATACAGAAAAAGCGGTTAAAGAGGATGAAGAATGGATACTTGCAGGTTACACTAAAAAGCCAATATATCTTGAAGATGAATCATATAAAAGCTGGTATTCACAATCTAAAAACCTATGGTATCGTGAAAAGATAAATAGTACTAATTAAGCATTCTTCCTTAAATTAATTAAACGGTGTAAATAGGAGCTCCAGACCTTTTTTGAGCTTATATATTCTAACTTTTATGAATTATAGCTCTTTTTACGTTTTTCAAAAAAAGGAAAATTAGGAGAAATATTATTTCCTTTTAAGCCCAAATAATCCGCCGAGAACCATTAAAACTGCAAGTAGCAGGTAGTTTATTGGTAGTCCTGTCTCCTGCATGTTTACTTCAGCAGCAGATACTATTTCTCCTGCAGCTGCAACTGGTTCGCCTGCAGCAGGTTCATTTATGTTGATACCTGGTTCAAATAATTGGAGTTCTTCTCCACCTGCAGCAAGTTCGTTTATGTTGATACCTGGTTCAAATAATTGGGGTTCTTCTCCACCTGCAGCAGCTTCAGGGCTGTTTATTGGAGGTTCTTCTTCGCCTCCTGCGGCTCCACCGTTTGTTGGTGGTGTTCCATTGGTAGTATTGTTGCTTGGAGGACAGGTGTTGTTACAAGTGTTATTGCATGGGGGACAAGTGACATTGCAAGTTTTGTTACAGGTATTGTTTTTAATAGGCGGGCAGTACTTAAATACTGGTTTGTAGTGTTTTACTGCTTTAAAATGTTTTTTAGTGGCTATTGGTTTGCATTTTTTCTTCCATTCTTCTTTTTTATTGTTCCCTGTTTTTCTGTCCTCTTTTTTATTCCATTCAGGGTATTTATTCCATTTTGCCTTTTCATTATCCTTGAATTTAAAGTCTTTTTTTTCTCCACATTTTTCTAGTGGGTGTGCAGATGCTGCTCCTGAAAAGCCTATGGCAATTGCAAGAGCAAACAGTAATATTGCTATTTTCTTAATATAATCACCTCCAATAATACTTAATAATGTTTAAGTATTAAATAATATAAAAAAATTTTGGTTACAAAAATAGATAAAAAATAGCAATATGGTAAAATAAGAGAGTATAATGTCTTAAAATCAAAAATAATCACTTTTAATGAGTTTAAAATAATTAACTCCTATTATGCAAATTAAATGTTAAATTTAAGGAAAAATAGATAAAAATAAACTGGTTTTATTTAAACTAAACCAGTACATTTTTCTTTAATTGATTTAAAAAAGATGAATAGCATATTATTTTTTATAAAAAATTCTAGAAAACATTATTACATATTTTCAATTCAAACTGACCTTTTATAGTTATGAATAATTATTCAGGTACTTAAATGATTGTGTGCTATTAGCGAATTTTATGGGGTTGGAATTGGAATGGCCATTTTTAAAAGAATTATCGACTGGCATGAAGATATGATAGGGGTTAAATTACAAATAAGGACTCGACCTTTTATTTTACCAATCTCATTAAAAGTGATCAGGAATCTAAAAATTAGGTTTAATATGTTTAGGAGAAATAAAATAGTTAAAATAGGGTTGATTTTTTGCTTATATGGTGCTTCTTTTTTGTTTTATCTATATAATCTTTGATAGCTTCATTTAATGCTATGTTTGTTGATTCATGAAAACCATAAGAAATTATTGCAGCCCTTTTGAATTGATCATATGTTGTTTTATCAATCTGGCATCCTAAAGTCTTAATTTCCTTATTCATGACATTTCTCCTCATTTTTCAAGTTATTGTAGTTATTAACAGTTTAGTTTAAGGTTGGTTTTTAAGAATATCTTTGCGAGTTGAATACATATATATTATTAATACTAATATAAATAGTAATACTATTTGTATTTTACATTAATAACCACATATTAAAATAAATAAAATTAAAAATAAAAACAAAATTATGCAATTTAAACTAAAAAACAGACATTAAAACTCATTATGTGTCATAATAACTCAAAAAATTTAGTCTTTAATTTAAAAAAGGATATAGATGGAATTATAAAAATCAATTCAAAGGATATAAAATAAATGATTAAGAAAAATGAAAAATTGGGAATGGAATTTGGCCGAAAGCTTTACTCAGTCCGTGAATCTTACTGGATTTTCTATAATGGAATAAGAACCATCAAATATATGATTAAATGTGAAAAGAACAATGAAATAAGTTCTATATTCATTGAAAGAGTTATGCTTGCGGTTACTGAAGTAAATAAATGTGCAATATGTTCCTATGCCCACTCGAAAAAGGCACTTGATGCAGGAATGAGCAATGAAGAAATTCAAAGCATGCTCTCGGGGATTATAGATACTATACCGTCTGATGAAATTGCAGCAGTCATGTTTGCACAGCATTATGCAGATAGTAGAGGAAACCCAACCCGAGAGGCATGGCAGCGTATTGTAGATGTTTATGGAATTTCAAGAGCGAGAGGTATCCTTGGAGCGATTCGCACTATTATGATTGGAAATACTTATGGTATTCCCTGGAGTTCTTTTTTCAACCGCTTTAGAGGTAAACCTGACCCAAGAAGCAGTTTATTTTATGAGTTAAGCATGATTTTGGGCGGTATTTTAATACCGGTCTGTTTTATTCATGCCCTGATCTCTGATCTTTTAGGAAAACCGATTATTAGTTTTTAGAATATAAAATATAAATTAGTGAGTCAAATGAAACGAATAATATTTATTTTATATTATTATTACATTCGTGCCCGCGACGTGTTTATACAGTTAATAATTTAATTTAAAGAATTTATTAACTGTTTCCATTATTTAAAAATATTTAAATAAATAAAAAAAGTTTAAATAGGGAATAATTAATAAAATCACTTATCAAAAGTCTTGGATGAATATAGTGCCAATTGATAGGGTACCAATCACTGTTTTAGCTACAGCTTTCTGTTCAATTGGTTTCTAGATGATGTCCACTACTCAAAAGTCTATTTATTAAATGTTACAGGAGACACACAAATGAATTCGGAATTTTTACAGGACAAAGAAATAATAGTAGCCTCGAACAGAGGACCAGTGTTATTTAAACGAGATGGAGAGGGGAGACTCGAACTAATAAGAGGATTGGGGGGAATAGTTGGCTCGATGATACCTTTTATGCAAAGAACCCATGCAAAATGGGTCTCCTCTGCAATCGGAGAGTGTGATGAATATATTAACGATAAATACGATGGTAAAGTACCTATACCTTTAGAAGACCCTGAATATTATCTTCAATTTATTAAAACAGATGATGAAATTTTTAACAGATTTAACGGCAAATTCGCCAATCCACTATTATGGTTTATTCATCATTCGATGTGGAACCCGCCATATTCACCATGCGCAGACGAAGAGTTGCACCAGGCATGGGATTCCTATAAACATGTAAACATTAAATTTGCTGAGGCAATAAGAGAAGACATAACCATGTCAAATAAGACTCCAATAGTAATGCTACAGGATTACCACATTTATTTAACACCTAAAATAATTAGGGAACAACATCCGGACGTTCTTATGAGTCAATTTGTACATATACCATTCCCAGCACCAGAAACATTCCAGCAATTACCCAACCACATGCAAATTGAGATATTAGAGGGAATGCTCACAAATGATGTTCTTGGATTCCATATCCCCCGTTATATGAACAACTTCTTCCAGACAGTTAAATTCATCCTTCCAAATGCCATAGTAAATGAAACAGTGGGAGATATCATATATAATGGACATATCTGCCATGTAAGAACATATCCTATAAGTGTGGATATAGAAACACTCCAGACGCTTGCAAAAAGCCCAAATGTTATTGATAAGGAAGCAGAAGTAGATGAAATGGTTGGAAACTGTAAATTAATCTATAGAACCGACCGGGCAGATTTATCTAAAAATATTATCAGAGGATTCCAGGCCTATGATTTATTCCTTGAAAAATATCCAGAATGGAAAGAAAAAGTCAAATTTATAGCAACCTTAGTAGCAACAAGACAGGATATAAAAGTTTACAGGGAATACACAGATAAAATAAGGAAAATAGTTAAGAAAATCAATGAAAAACACGCAACTCCAGATTGGGAGCCAATAAAATATATATGCAAGGGAGATTATGACCTTGTAATAGCTCTTATGAAAAAATACGATGTATTAATGGTTAATCCAATAATAGATGGAATGAATATTGTGGCCAAAGAAGGAAGTATTGTAAACGAAAACAATGGTGCATTAGTCCTATCTACTGGGGCTGGGTGCTATGAAGAGTTAAAAGATGGAGCCATCTGTATAAATCCTTACGATCTAAGACAAACTGCAGAATCAATCAACAATGCTTTATTAATGGATGAAGAAACCAAAGCAGAGATGATTAAAGAAGCAAAGGCATCAATAGAAAGGAATGATCTAAATAAATGGATATCTGATCAATTAAGAGACATTGAAACTGTTATGTACGAAAAACAGGCGTTTAAATCAGGAAAACCTGAAGAAGCCCGTTTCGAAATGAATTAGATGTTTAAAGATATTTTTACATCTTCAATTTTAATATAAAATATTTTTAAAAGGTGTTTTAAATTCAACTACATGATTTCCTGAAAATAGCCCAAGAAAAGAGGGCTTTGCCCAATGTTATTGCCTATAATAGAATTGATGGTCCGGGATCCAGTCTGGATTTAAGTGAATTCCAGCAGACCTTCTGGAAATTGCCCAAAATACCTAAAAATGATGATCCTGCAAGAAAATGGACAACTAATCTTCCAAGAACAGTAGGTATAACCATAGACACTGGAACTAAAATTGAAGCTCACCCTTTTGATCCAGAACTTATATGTGTAAAATCTGTTGAATATAAAACTGAAGTTACAGCAATTCCAGGGGAAGTAACTCCAGTAAAAGAGAACTGGTTACTTAAAATACTTGAGATATTTGATCTCTCTGGTGTTATGTTTGTCCTTGAGAATCTAAGAGAGGGCATACAATCTTCAGGGCTGGGAGGATCATCAACAGCAGCAATTGGTGTTTGTATACTTGCAAATGAGTTAGCTGGACGGCCATTTAATAATATTCAACTCATTTCTTTAGCTTCCCGTATTGAACAGGGTTTTGGAGTAAGTATCACCGGAACCCAGGAACAATCCAACGTTATGTTTGGAGGAGTAACCGACTATGTCTGGTTTCCATGGGGAATTCCAGGGCGTCCAAGTTCGGGGTATGGTGAATCTTTACGATTTGGATTGATAAAACCAGAAGATTATGTGTTTTTAGAGGGAAGAATGGCTATATTTCATTCAGGCCATCCTCGAGATAGTTCCAATGTGAATTTAGCATGGGAAAAGGCTCTTTTAACTCCAGAAGGGTATAAATTCCATTCTATGAAAATGAAGGTTGCTTATGAGTTTCGTGAAGGTTTAAGGCTTAAAAAATGGGGTCATGTCATTCAATCAATAGATAAATACCGTGAAATAAGAACAAAACTCTGTGAAGAGTATATGGAAAATTCATGGGATTTACTGGAACGTGCTAAAAGCTACGGATGCACAGCTTTCCCTCTGGGGGCTGGCGGAGGGGGTGGAGTCTTTTTATTTTCCCCTGATCAAGAATCTTTAGAAAAATTGCGCCTGGATCTCCATGGTATTTATCGTGAAATCCCCTTTAAAATACGATCCAGAGGTCATGAGATTAACAATGTAGAAAAATAAAATTTATTTTTTTCTAAGCTTGAGAAGACTTATTATTTTTTCTTATTAAATCTATTTCTGGTCTTTATAAGGCCCAGCACCGCAAAACCGATAATGATTGCAATTATGATTCCATAGATAAGCCCAACACCTAAGACAATTATTGCGTTAACTAAGGCATCTATAAAACTGGTTATTGCATCAATTATTGAAGATATGATATCTAAAAGCATCATATATACTATTATTTTTAAATTTAATAAATTTATATTGAAAAAATATAAAAAAAATATTTTATAAATCAAGTTATATTACAATTTATTGTCAATTGTTCTCAGGAGGGTTCTGTGGAGAATTATCTGTTTGCCGGGTGGCTATTCCAGCATTCGGGGGAGGATTTACAGTAGTTTTTTGGTTATCGGCAGATTCATCTTTTTTTCCATTTTTATATTTCCAGTAATTTTCGATAGTCCTTGAACCGAAGTAAAATAAAATTACTGCGCCAACAAGGGTAGTAAATTCGCCTATAACGGAATCTTGAAATGCTATTTCGGGTACAGATGTCTGATTTAATGCAGTAGCAACTGTCTGACTTCCTACTTCTAAATTAAGCAACCCTTTTAAAGTGAATATTGGTAAAAGACCAAAATATACTACTACGACTGAAACAGTTATGGCTTTTCTCATTTCCCCAGTACTTAAGGGATTACTGTTAGAAAGAGCATTAGATATGATAAGTACGCCAAAGAAAATTATGATACCGTCTATTACTACTGTAAATGGTAATATAGCTGATTTTTTTAACCAGAATGCCAGAATAAAGCCAAATATTAGGGCAATCAATGCGATTATAGCCAAATATATTGTCCATTTATATATTGTTTTTTGTTTAAATCTATTTTCTGCCATTTTATCACATCCTTCTAATTTTTAAAATATTTTAAGAGCATAATCTACAATATAACCCTTTTTCATGTATAATGCAGTGATATTGGAGGGGAATATTTTATTATATGTAAGTGTTTAGTATCACACCATAATATTTTTTTGGAGATGATATGTGACATAAATCACGTTAATATTGTATTAAATAGAAAAATTAGAATAAAATTTCTAAAAATAACCATATTAATCTTTATAAATAAAATTTAATGATTGATTTTAATTTTTTAAAAACATCGACTGCACAAAAACCTTTTTAATTACAGGGCACAATAAATTAACAGAGATATTAAGTGGAGATCTATAATGAAAACAGTGAAAATAATGCCCTGTCTGGATATGAAAGACGGGCGCGTAGTTAAAGGAGTTCACTTTGTGGATTTGAAGGATGCTGGCGACCCTGTAGAAAATGCAGCCCTCTACCAGAAAGAAGGTGCTGACGAACTGGCCATGCTGGATATAGCAGCAACGCTTGAAAACAGAAAAACACGCCTTGAATGGGTGAAGGGAGTATCATCAGTGATTGATATACCTCTCACTGTAGGTGGAGGAATTGCAACACTGGAAGATGTTGAATTAACCCTTGATGCAGGGGCGGATAAGGTATCAATAAACAGTGCAGCGGTAAAAAATCCAGAAATAGTGAAAGAGACAGTTAAAGAATTTGGTTCTCAGTATTTAACCATTGCAATTGACGGATGCAGAAATAAAGAAATGCCGTCAGGATTTGAAGTTGTAGTAGCTGGCGGTACCAAACCTGCAGGTATTGATGCTGTACATTGGGCAGCAGAATGTGAAGAATTGGGAGCGGGAGTTATTTTGCCTACAAGTATGGATGGTGACGGAACACAGGATGGTTATGACCTTGAATATACCAGAGCCATTTCCGATGCAGTGGATTTGCCGGTTATTGCTTCAGGAGGGGCAGGAAAACTTTCAGATTTCTATGATGCAGTGGAAAAGGGCGGTGCAGATATCTTACTTGCAGCTTCAGTTTTTCATTACCGTACTTTCAGTGTAAAACAGGTGAAAGAGTATTTAAGTAATCAGGGGATAAAGGTTTTGCTTTAAATCTTGAAATATACTCTTTAATTATTTTAAATAATATTTTAGGGAATAATTTCTAACAGATTTTCATATTGGTACTGGTGAAAAAATGAAGAAATTTTCTTTTATTACAAGAATGCCTAACGAGCCTGGCGCTCTGCATAAAGCCGCTGAAATTGCAAAGGATTATGATGGAAACATTCACCGTATCCACTACAACAGAAAAATCGATCCAAACACAGTATTTTTTGAGATATCAGCATTTGAAACTTCATATAAAGAAATAAGGGATAATCTTGAGGAAATTGGTTATCTTCAAACCTCGCTGAAACCTTTAAACTTCTTAAAATTTAATATATTCCTTCCTAATACCTCTGGAGCATTGTTTGAGTTTTTAAATCACTTAACCACTACCAATGCAAATATTGGCTTCCTGGATTTTGATGATAGCAGCAAACGCCATGATAAATTAACGGTAAGTCTTACTCTGGATGAATCATCTTCTTTAAATGTGCTTCTGGATAATTTAAAATCAATTTATCGGTTGGAAATTTTAGAATATGATACTGAAGGACAAAATCTGGATGATACAGTATTTTACATAGTATTTGCCCAGAAGCTGAGGGAAATAATTGGAGAGGAAGATGATTTCTTAATTAAACTCCTAAATGATATCAACCATATAGTTCAGGAATTAACACGGCTTGGCGAGGATCCTAAAAGAGTATTTGAAAGTATTCTACTTACTGGAAACACTTTAAAAGATACTTCAGGAGATAATTTTTTTGCAGACATTCAAAAAATAGATCTATCTCCTAATAACCAGCTTTACTGTATCCAGCCACCTTGTGGAGGAAATATATACGTTATTAATTCCCCAGAAGAAACAGTAATGGTTGATTCGGGATATGGAATTTATCATTCTGATATTTTAAAATTATTCCAGAACTTAGGAATTAACTTAAATCATCTTAAATCCATTTATATAACTCATGCAGATGCTGATCATTCAGGCGCTGCTGGATCTTATAATATCAAATCGTTTATGCACAGAGGCACATGGGATATAATAGAGGAAGTTAATAGGGCGTATGGCTCAAATGCTGAAGAATGTATCCTTGAAGAAGTATATACGGGACTCATTAATCTTTTTTCAAGATTCAACCCTCCTGAAAATGTAGAAATATTTTCAGAAGAGGTGATCAGGATGAGGGGCCCATTTCCAGTTATCCACTCATTTAAAGTTGGTGATCTTGAATTTGAAGTGCTTGAAAGTCTGGGAGGGCATCTTTACGGGCAGGTATTTTTTCTTTGTCAAGAAGAAGGGCTTCTTTTTACAGGAGATTCGCTTATTAACCTCGATAGCTTAAGTAAAGGCAGGAAGAGCTATAATCTACTTGCAAAAAACCTCATGACATCGGTGAATGTTAATGGCAAAATGGCTAAAAAGGAAAGGAATGGGCTTTTAGGACTTATAGATGAATTAAATGATAATTTATCAATTGAAGATAAGAAATGTCTGATTTGTGGTGGTCATGGTGCTGTTTCCATACTTTCAGGAGATATACTGGAAATTTATGGACAAACAGACAATTACGAATATGAAAAATGAATGATTTTGGATTTGAAATTTAAATTATAAATTCTTATTCAGGGAAATCTTTTCGTAGAATTTTTATTTTGGTTCCATATAATGGAATATTATGTTGAAATCAGACTGATGATATAGCGATTCTATGATCAAAAAGTAAAAAACATAAAAATTTCTCTATTAACTATGGACTTCCCGGGATTTATAAAATTTAATATCTTTGAAGCATAATGGCGGTTGATAAAATTTCCCAGAATGCGATTTTGCATGTAAAAATCTAATTTTACTTATTTTTTTAAGACATAAGTACTTAAATAAGGAGATTTAATTGAAAAACATATAGAAAAAAGTTTTTACAATTTGACACCCTATAAATCTTGGGGTATTTGGAAAAATAGCGAGTCAGGGTCACTGAGGTTTAAAAGATGGAAAAAAGAAACAAAATTATAATTGGGGCTGTATTAATTCTCATCTTTTTAGGTGCAGCTGCATCAACCTTTTATTTAATTAATACAGAAAGAATTTATCCTAATGGTATCATTAAGAATGACACCTCTATTAATTCAGGCACAAATAGTCAGGATTTAGAAACTCCTAATAATTCTAATAAAAGTTCTAATATTTCTCCTGAATCCAGAAGTCTTGGAAGCACTGATTACGGCAGAGTAACTGTTGAGGGGCCATTTGGTAATCCAAATTCTCCAGTTAAAATCGCAGTTATAGTTGGTGTACATCCTCTTGAGTCCAGTTCACATAAAGCAATGGTGGAATCAATAAAAAGCAGCGATAAATCACTAAATTATTGTTACTATATTTACAGGGTTACTGTTACTCAAAATGCGAAGGATTATGATAAAGGAAGGATGAATGGTCAGTTACTGGCCAATAAATTTGTCGTACCCCACATAATCAATGGTAATTATAACTTAGCTTTAGATATACACTCTAATCGTGGAAACTATAAGGAGAAGTGGTTTGTATTCGCCCCATCAGAAGACGGCAGGTCTAAATCTATTGCACTTAAATTAAAGGAAGGATTGCCCGGCTTTGTATATTACAACCCTCCTTCTCAAACAAGCCCTAAATATGTCACAATTCCACTAATTAATGGAGGAACTCCGGCTGTTGTATATGAAACATTTCTTTATGAATCTTATGATGATACAATGAGACATGCTAAGGCTTATTTAAATGCTGTTGATGGTTTGAAACTATAAAGATTGGAGGCTCATTTAAAGTTTTTTTTGTATTTCACTTATTTTTAATTTTAACTTAATCATAATGCTTATTTATCGTAAAATACGTGTTAAATGATTTCTACTAAAATGGGTGAATTCATGAAGCATGTGCTTGTATGAGATTGAAGATTATGAAAAATGAAAACATGTTTATGACAATAACACCGGTAATCGTAAAATAAATGGTTCAAGCATATATTTATCGTAACGAAGATAATCTTCTTGAATTAGAGGTAATATACAACTGGATGATCGGGGTTAGCTCAAAAGTATTTCTATAATGAAGATTTAAAAAAAATAAAATGTTCGCTGCAAGGTTCAGGGAGTCTGAAATTCGTTACATTGAAGGAATAGAAAGAACAGTAACTTAAAAAACAGGGATCAAACCCTTACTGTGTCCTGTGATACATTCCCCGCCACTGGGGGTTACAATAAACGTATTTTCTATTCCGACCATTCCAATATTTTTAATTCCTCTTTTAGGTTCAATTGCCAATACCATTCCTTCTTGCAAGGCCATATCAAACTTTTCTGCTATTACAGGTAGTTCATCAATTAATAAACCTATTCCATGGCCCAGAAACTTAACCTTTCGATTTCCAAAGCCCATAAAGTGCTTTTTAAATTCATCATCAAGGTTATTCATTATTGTTCTGTAAATTTCGGAGGGTATAGAGCCAGGTTTTAACATTGAGGTGATTTCATTTTGTATTTCCACACATTTATTATGGAAATCTATGGCATACTCTGGTAGTGATTGACCAAACATGTAGGTAACGGTTTTATCTGTGTTATAACCTTCAACTCCACAGCCAATATCAATGTATACAAGATCACCTATCCTCAGTTTTCTTTCACGGCTTCCAAGGAGGGGTACAGCAGGGCTTAAACCTCTGGTCCCACTTGCACCGTCAAAATAGGTTGGATATATTGAACTATCACCAAAGCCAATGTGTCCAAGGAGCATCTCTGTATCAAACATACCGAAACGCGTTATTCCATGATGTCCTTCTTTTACCATAACTTTATACAGTTCTGCACCCAAATCTGCTTCGCTAATTCCTTCAATTAGTAATTCAGGCACAATATCCTCCAGTACGTGCTGATGAATTTCACCTGATTTTCTCATTAATTGAAGCTCATATTCACTTTTTATAGCTCTTACTGCAGCAATAGAATCATCTGCGGGCTCAAAATTTTTAAAAGGGAAATGTTTCTGGAATCTCTGATAGAAAGCCAATGGAACTGTTTCAGTTTCAAGATACACAGTATCTGGAATGCTATTTTTAGATTTTGCCGCGTCACGAAAACTGTTCATATGTTCTATTTTTCCAAATGATGATTCATCCAGAGCTCTTTCATAGCTTCTTCGCACCCAAAATGTTGCTTCATCATCTCTGGGAATCATCAGCATCCCATCCTGCATTGTGCCAGTAAAATAATAAAGATTTATCTTGCTGAAAATAACTGCTATCTCCCAGTCTGGATTAAATACGCTCATCTCCATTTTAAAACGTTTTAAACGGTTTTTAAGTTCATTTAAAGGTACTTTATCCATTATCTAAAACCCCTTAAATTTATCTCCTGGAATCTTTGAATAATAGTAGATACAGCTTTATATAAAAAGATTATATTAACATTTTCAAATTCGGTTGATGCCATAAAGTAGGAGATAGTTCACGCACAAACCATGGAAATATCTTAACTGTAGATGCATCTAAATACATGTCAGGTATCATATTTGGCGCAATTATAGGACATTCAAAGGAGGAAATGTTATATCAAAGTTACCGTCCTATTTCTGGCTACTGGGACAATTGTCCAAAATAGATAAAGTTGTATGGGGATCTTTAAAGAAAGAATCCTCCAGAAATAGAAGGATGAAGATACGTAGTTAAATCATTGGAAGCTGCATTATGGACATTTTACAGTAGTGACACTTTTGAATAGGGGATGTTCAATGGCAGTTAATCTGGGGAATGAACAGATACAAAATGACTGTATACAGCCAGATAACAGGTGCATTAATAGTGAAAGTGAAATTTCAGATAAATGGTTAAATAAACTGACTAAAAATGATTAAATTAATTTATGGATTTCCATAATTCCTATTTTTCCCATAATTAATTGAATGTTTCAATTTGCATAATAAAAATTATTAACAATTATCATGTTTGATGTAAAATTGCATAATTATTTAAATTAATAAAGACATAAATAAAGTATATAATTTATTTTAAAATCTTGTTTTGGGTTTTAATATTCCAAGATTGGATAAATTGTAATTTAAATAATTAATGGGCTTTAAATCTTTAAAAGATAACTTCAAACAATATTTAACAATGTTATTGAATTTTTAATTGTTAGGGGGAGGAATGGTTTATGGACTTAGAAGAATTAAACAATAAGAAAAAAGAACTTTTAGGACAAATAAATGCGTATGAAGAACTTCAATCTGGATTAGAATATATAATGAGGTATAATAGGGAGAATTACGCTAATGAAAAGCTAAAAGTATATACTACGGCCTATGAACCACATCTTGAAGAAATCACAGAATCTAATGTGGCTGATATATTAGAACAATTAACCAATAACTTATTGAAGGTATCAGAAGAGATTAATCATATTAAAATGTCAGCTAAATAAAATTCTTTTTAAACAAATTCAAACAATAGATTGGATAAATCTACATACATTGATGAATAATAATAAGATATTTGAAATAATAACCTAAAAGAATTTAATTATCAACCTTCTACAACATCTGTTACTTTCATGCCAATTTTCCTCTTTTCTCCAGTGACTCCTTTTATTTTGCCCCTAATTTCTAAAAATTCGTCACCTTTAAGATCCAGAAATTTAACTATTGCATCTGGTATTTTAACATGCATTCCATCATCTCTCTTTTCTATTTTTACCAATATTTTATTAGTTTTTCTCTCTAAATCCATACTTATCACCTGAGGAAGTCTTAATTATTATATCGTATTATATTTAAACATTGTATCATTATGCTTATTCTCTATTTAATGGACTTTTAATGGGAATTGTAAAATAAAAAGTAGAACCAACTCCTAAATCTGATTTAACCCAAACGCGACCACCATGACGATCAATTATTCTTTTAACGATGGCCAGACTGATTCCAGAGCCGGGATATTCATCCATGGTGTGTAATCTTTTAAAAACTTCAAAAACTTTATTTTTATATTGATTTTCTATCCCTATTCCATTATCCTTTATAGAAAAAATCCACATGGTTCCATTTTTTTTAGCTGAAACGTGAATCTGAGGAGGAATATTTTTCTTATGGAACTTTAATCCATTGTTTATCAGGTTTTGAAAGACTCTACAAATCTGATTAAGATCACCCATCACCTCTGGAAGCGTATCATGAGTTATTTCTGCATTAGATTCTTCAATCCTCAATTGAAGATTTGATAGTGCATTATTAAATGCTTCCTCTACATTAAATTTTTCAAATTTTTTGCCCTGTGTTCCTATCCGAGAATAATCCAGGAGGACTTTAATCATCTGCTGCATGCGGGATGTTCCATCAACCATATACTCAATAAAATCATCAGCATCTTCATCTAACTGTCCTTCGTAACGCCTTTTAAGAAGCTCAGCATAGCTGGAAATAGTTCTAAGTGGCTCCTGTAAATCATGGCTTGTAATGTAAGCAAAACTTTTTAATTCTTTATTAGAACGCTTTAGTTCCTCAATCATTTCTTTTAATTTCAATTCATTACTTTTTAAAGCATTATAATCTTTTTCAAGCTCTAATGTTCTTTCTTCTATTATTTCTTCCAGATGATCTTGGGCAAGTTTTAGATCTTCGTCCATTAATTTTTGTAATCTTATGTTACACTGGGAAATATCCTGAATCTGTACCAAAAAACCAAAATCTGTAACAGAAATGATATTATCTAAAGTGCAAGATCTATTTTTGTCTGGATAATGGTAGCCATTACCGTTGATTAGAACAAAATTAAGGGGTGCCCGGAATTTTATGGTACTTTTTTCCATTAATTCTTCTTTTTTATCTCCAATAGTAGGATTATCAAATAAGTTATGCCCTAAAATTCCTTCATAATTTTTAATTCCTGTGATTTCGATGGCAGACTTATTGGCTTTTATTGCATAACCTTCTTTATTATAGAAAATAATTCCTACTGGGGATTGGTAGAAAATTTCCCTGTATTTGTTCCCTGATTTAGTTATAGAGGCTTTTAAGGGGGATTCACTGATTTCATCCATGTTAAATCATCTCTATTATTTATATTGTTTTTAAAGCAGATATATTTTATTATTTATTTAACATTATTTATTACTAATTTTTTTTATATATCTTCTTTACTGGATTAAATCCACATAAACGTATAATGGAGAACAATATGCCTAAAAACCATATTATCTAAAAAAAATATATAATAGGAAATTATATCTCTATTTATAATTTATTTGAAAAGTATAATGAGTCTTAAGAAAAAAAATAGTTTATTGAATTGATTATAATGAATTAAAACATATATTAATTAATTATTATCAATATAAGCTACTCAGAGCCTTACATTATATTCATTTTAAATTTTTAAGTAATTATATTCCTTAATAATAATTATAATATTTTAAAAAGAAGTAATTTAATTTGATATTTTTTTAATCTAAAAAAATAATATTAATACAAAATATTTATTACTAATAAGGATAAATATAATAATTGAAGTTATGAAAAAACGGGGATGATCCATAACTTCCCTCCAATACTACAAACATGCTGAAGTTAGGGGAAAGTTCTAAAATCATAATAACTTCAAAAATATCATGAAAATAAATAAAATATTCTAAAAAAAAGACTAAATGGATATTAAAAGTAAATTTAGCTGAATTATGTTTAAAAAAAATCTCCGCATCACTCAAATTGTTTTAAATATTTATTTTTAATTTTCATGAATTCTTCTTCTGTTATTGCACCTATATTCAGTAGTTCTTTTGCTTTTTTGATTTCCTCGAATAAATCTTCTTCTTCAGATTCAAAATCTGCGCTTTCTTCTTCTAATAACTCAATTCTTTTATGGTTATCCTCAATTTTTTCAGATACTTCTAAAGAATCGGTTTTTATGGAAGTTTCTTCTACAACTTCAGATGCAGTATCCTTTAAATTTTTGCCACACCCAATGCAAAATCTGGAAGTGTCTACATTTTTTGTCTCGCATTCTGGACAGATAAGAGTATTGGATTTAATTTCCTTTTTTTCTCCAGAATCTGTTAAAATTTCTGATTTCGATTCAACAGGTACATTTGAAGGTTTAGCTTTTTTTCTTAATTCAGTTCCACACGTAATACAGAATTTTGAAGTCTGCAGATTTCTGGTTCCACATTCAGGGCATGCAATCTTCTTTTCTCTGGAGGGTAATGGGTCGGGTCTACTTTGAACATTTTTATCTATAGAACTTAATTCCTCATCCAGATCTAAACCTTTTCTTTTTAATTCAAGCCTTCTTTTTATTTCTTCATTTGAAACCATGATTTTCCACCTCTACTAGACAAGGTTTATTGGTTAATGTACAATTTATTTTATGTTAATTTGATTATATAAATAACATTAAGTTCTTGAAGAAATTAAAAATAAAAATGAGGTAATGAATCAATATAATAAAGATATTTTTAATAAATTAGACAAAAAATAATTTAAAAAAGATATCTAACCCCAAATTTTTGAGGTTAGATATGAAGAAATTCTGATTATATTATTTAGGCGCCGGCCCCTTTTAGGGGATCAGATTTCATTTCAAACATTACTGGCTTGGGTAATTCAATGCCAATAGTTTCTTTTATGACATCTTCCACAGTTTCTACAAGGATGAACTCTATTTCATCTCTAACGTCTTCGGGAATATCGTCTAAATCTTTCTTGTTGTTTTTTGGCAGGATAACCCTCTTTATCCCAGCTCGATGGGCTGCAAGTACTTTTTCTTTAATTCCACCTACAGGTAGCACAGCGCCTCTAAGAGAGATTTCACCAGTCATAGCCAACTTTGGATCTACTTCAAGGCCTGTTACAAGGGATGCTATGGTGGTTAAAAGGGCTACACCAGCAGATGGTCCATCCTTTGGAATTGCACCTGAAGGTACGTGAATGTGTAAATCCTTTTTATCAAATTCCATGTTCTTCAAGTTCATTGTCAGTCTTGAACGAATCAGGCTTTGAGAAATCTTTGCTGATTCTTTCATTACATCACCGAGCTGACCTGTAAGGGTTAATTTACCGCTTCCAGGCATGAAAGCTCCTTCAATGAACAGAATATCCCCACCTACAGGAGTCCATGCCAAACCAGTAACAACTCCTGGAGGGTTGTTTTTCCCTGCCTGGCTGATTTGGGCAAGTTCATGTCCTAAAATGGAGTATAACATGTCTTCTTTGATTACGTATGGTAATTCCACTTTACCAAGCACGATTTTTTCTGATGCAACCCTTGCCACTGCAGATAACTGACGCTTAAGTCCTCTTACACCTGCTTCTCTTGTATATTTTTCGATAATTGTGTTAATTGATTCATCTTCAAATTGAAGCTGGGTTTTATCTAATCCATTATCTTCAAGTACAAGGTCTACAAGGTGATTTTTAGCAATATGGAATTTTTCATGACTTGTGTAACTGCCAATTTCTATGATTTCCATACGATCTCTTAGCGGTCCGGGAATATCTCTTAAAGAGTTTGCTGTTGCAATGAAAAACACGTCAGATAGGTCGTATGGTACTTCTAAGTAATGATCTGAGAATGTGTTATTCTGTTCTGGATCTAAAACTTCCAGTAATGCGCTTGCCGGGTCACCACTGTAGGATCTCATTAACTTGTCCACTTCATCCAGAATGAATACTGGATTTCTTTCACCTGCGCGTTTCATTCCCTGAATGATTCTACCAGGTAATGCTCCGAGATAGGTTCTTCTGTGACCTCTGATTTCAGACTCGTCTTTAACTCCACCAAGACTGATTCTTACATATTTTCTTTCCAGTGCTTCAGCGATACTTTTTCCTAAACTGGTTTTACCAGTTCCTGGAGGCCCTACGAGTAATAGGATAGAACCCTGTTTGTTCTTTTTAAGTTTCATCACTGTCATGTGCTGAATGATACGATCTTTGACTTTATTAAGTCCGTAATGCTGTTCATCAAGTAACTTCCTTGCAGCTTCAATGTCGATATCTTTAATTTCGCTTGGTCCCCATGGAAGGCTTACAATTAATTCGAGGTAGTTTCTGATTACATTTTCTTCAGAACTGTGAGGGCCCTGTCTTTCCAGTTTAGTTACCTCTTCTAAGGCTACTTTTTTGACTTCTTCTGGCATATTAGCTTCTTCAATTAGTTCCCTGTAATCTTTTTTGCCGCCACCACCTTCAGATTCGTTTAATTCTTCCTGTATAGCTTTAAGCTGCTCTTTAAGCATGTTTTCCCGGTTTCGTTTATTCATTTCTTCATTGAGTTTAGCAGCCATTTCCATCTGGAACTTTATTGATTCTTTCTGTTCAATCAGAATGTCCAGAAATCTTAAACTTTTTTCCTTTAGTGAACGTATTTCCATTAATTCCTGTCTTTCTTCCATAGATAATCTGGTGTAGGGAAATACATAAGCAATAACCTTTGTAAGGTCATTAAGTTTATTTATGTGGTCAACATAAGTTTTGGAACCTTTAAAGTTTTCACTAATTTCTGATACTAAATCTCTGATATTCTGGAGTATTTCTTCCTGATCTTGTTGATCTAAATCGACTATATCTGGTATTAGTTTGTATGTTGCCCTGTAATTTCTACCATCTGGTATAAATTCTTCTATTTCTACTCTTTCTATAGCATCAACGTTTATATGGTAAAAATGCTTTAACTGTTTTACTTTATTGATTTTGATTAGTGTTCCTATTTTGTATAGATCATCATCTATAAACAGTACTTCATCTTCTATTTCTTTAACAGCAACAGCAATTCCGTAATAATCATCTCTAGCCACTCGATTGTAGATTTCGCTCCCGGTTTTTTTATCAATTTTGAGGTTTATATTGTTTTCATGTAATAAGACAGTATCTGGTATAACTACTACAGATAGTTCTTTATTAACGTTCATTTCATTCATATTATCACTCTATGGGGTTAATAATTAGTTCTTGCCTTATAATGCGTTTAATTATTTTTTAAGTTCCCTTTTGATTATTTTCTTAAAAATTTAATGATAATGTTTGAGCTTATTTGCCCATTTTAATTTTATTGCATTTGGATAAAACGCAGCCAAATAAAAAATCAATTTTTTCTTTGTGACTTATCACTGCATTGTGGTTGAATGTGTAATAGATGTAGTTGCCTTTTTTCTCGGCATTGAGGATATTTGCAGTTTTCAGTATTTTCAGGTGTTGAGATGCTGCAGGTTGAGTTAATCCAGTCATTCTGGCCATTTGTGTAACGCTAACTTTTTCCATCTCTCCAGATGTCATTTTATAGATTAAAAGCAATCTGTTTACATTGGCGAGTGCTTTGAATAACTCCTCTAATTCCTCGGATAAATCACAGCAGTATTCAGTTTTTATCCTCAACATGAATTATAAGTATATAAGAATATACTTATATACTTTTGCATTCTTCAAAATAATATTTTTTTAAATCTTGAAAATATCTTAAAATATTGGGTTTAAAAGAAGAATTTAATCTTCAAATGTCATAAATTTTCTTTTTATCTATTTTAGACGATAATGGTTAAACTAATTAAAAGCAAGATGGGTGCATTAGATAACTATAATAATTAATTTTTATAAAGTAGTATTGTTTAATAAGTGAAGGTGTAACATTGCATTATGTTCTGGTAAGACATAAAGTTGAAGAATACAGCAAATGGAAAAGAATTTATGATGAAAACATGGAAAACCGTAAAAATTATGGTTCTAAAGGATCTCATGTTTTTCGTAGCATAGAAAATCCAGATGAAGTAGTTATTTTATATGATTGGGATGATCTTGAAAATGCAAGGAAATTTTTTAAATCAGAAGATTTTAAAAAGAAAGTGAAACTTGCTGGAATTCCTGACGAGCTGGATATTTACTTTCTTGAAGGTATTGGTAGAACATCAGCTTAATTAAAGTAATTAACATTATTCTTCCTGCAGATATTTATTAAATGTTTTGAGGATATGAAGAGGCTTGATTCAGATTTAAATTCTTCTCCAAGGTAAGAATGCCTTTCAATTCCGTATATTATAATACCTACAACTTTATTCTGGTTATTTACTACCGGACCACCACTATAACCCTTTGCAGTAGGTGCACTTGTTTGATAATAAACTGTTCCTATGTAATTTGGTCTTGTTGAAGTTAGAAGTCCTGAAGATGATGAAGGTGTTAAAGAACTTTCTGTTTGATATTGAATTCCTTTATTTCCAGGATAGCCATAAATTCGGATATTATCACCAACCAGTGGTCTTTTTGAAGCGATCTTTAAAGAAGGCAAATTTCCGAGTGGATTTATCTTTAAAAGTGCTATATCTTCATTTTTTTCTTGATCTCCAAAATCTATAACCTGTGCATCATAAGAATAAATAGAATTAATGTTTCCAGTGGAGGAAGGTAATCTGACTTTTATGACCTGTTTAAAGGATTTGGTACTAATAAGGTTTTTTTGTTTAAGTGATTCCAGTGCCAATTCTGTATTTGCTACATTTGAAATCTGGGAATTGTTAGTATCATTAATTAATTGATTATCCAGTTGAGGATTAGCATTGGAAATATACTGGTTTAAAGCAGCTTTTTCTAAATAGTCTATAATATCTCCATTTTCCATTTTTTTAGCCCTATTTTCTTTGCTGGAAGTCTCAGGATCTCCAATCACATGAAATGCAGTTATTATATATCCATCACCGGTTATAATTACTCCCGAACCAGTGCTTATAGGATAATAATCAATTTTAAGTTCTGAAGTTCTGTTTAGGAATGGATCCGTTATTGTAACTACTCCTGATACTCCATTTTCAATATAAACAGTTGAAGCTGCAGGATCACTTGAAGAATAGCTATTAAGATTGTAATTAATTATAAAGATTCCCGAAATAACTATAAAAATAGCAGATAATAATATGAGTGCTTTTTTACTTGGTGTCATTATGATCTCCAGTAATAAATAATATAAAAGTAGTATTACTATGTAAAAACAAAGACTTAATATTTTCTATTTTTTTTACATAAAAAAATTAAATGAAAAATAAGTTCATGGAAATTAAATAAACCTATAATTCCAAGCTAAAAGTTGTTAAAAAGAGTATACCAACAAAATTTATTTAATTATAACAAATTATAAGATAATGTCAAAATAGAAATTATTTCACGTGTTAATTAGATTTAAACAAAACTCTAAAAAAAATAATAAAGAGGAAAAGAGGTAATTTAAGATACTCCACCTGCTCCTCCCATATTTTTCCCTGTTTGGGCACCAATATATATTTCTCCTACTGTATTCCCGTTAAGAACAACAGGAACTACATAAACACTTTCACCGTTCGTTTTAGATAATTTTGCTTTACCTGCTTTTGCTCCAGGTTCTTCAATGTATTTTTGAGCTATTTTTTGAGCTTCCTCTTCGGATATACGATTGGCACTGGTCTGATTAGTGGTATTGCTTTTAGCAACTAAATTCTGTTTACCAGTATTAATGGATTTCTCACTGGAATTAGAGTTATCTCCATCACTATAAGCAGCAAATACCAGACCAACTGCTGCAATTACTGCAACGAGTCCAATTATTGATTTTTTAAACATTTTTTTCCTCCGAGTTTATAGGAATTATTTCATGCAATTAGAAAGGTAATGAAGCATATATTCCCTTCAATGTGCATGTTCTTAAATTCCAGTTTTTAATTACACCAAATGGGTTACTGTTGCTTGTTGCATCTGCTGAATACCATCTACCATCTACCCATACATTTGCATATACGTGTCCGTACCAGCTACCACTTGTAAACTGAGCTTTAACATGCACGTATTTTGCAGGTATTCCTGAAGCTCTTAAAAGAGCTATTAGGAGATGGGTATGGTCAACACAATTTGCGCTTCTTGAGGTAAGTGTACCTAATGCTCCTTTTTTGGTGTTATAATAGAAAGAATAGCTTGTTCTATCCCTTACGTAGTTGAAAATTGCTACAGCCTTAGCATATGTTGATGTTTTTCCACGGGTTATCGCTGCAGCTGTGGCTCTTATTGTTTGAGAATTTACATCACAATATGCAGTTTGCACAAGATAAGATTGTAAACTTGTAGTTCCACCTGCTGCTATTGGTTCATCATTAGATACATTAGTTCCTATTAATGCTGTATCATTTTCATCGAATAGTTCGAGGTATTTGTTCAATTCTGATTCATTTGAATTTTCTGTTGTATCTACTGGTGTTTGAGTAGCATTTACTGGTTTTTGTGTTGTATCTGGAATGGTGGATGTATTTTGATCTTCTATACATGAATTTGATCTGATCTGATTTTGAATCTCTTCTGAAGTAGTTGAATTTTCAGCGGCGTTTTTAACTGTCTTAACTGGTTTTTGGATGTTTTTTGAATTTGTTGAATTTTTATTGATGTTACTATCAGTTTTAACTGTTTTGTAAATGTTTTCTGGGTTTTCAATGTTTTTTGAGCTTACATTATTTTTCTTGAAAGCTTTTTCTTTCCGAACGGTTTTTTTGTTTGTGTTGGAAAATTTTTTGGTCTTTTTTGATTTTTTAAAATCAATTTCATCAGCCTTATTTTGCGTTCTGGCTGAATTATTTAAAATATTTGAATTAGTTACTTGCTCATTTGTTTTTTGCACATAACCGGTATCAGTTACCTGCTTTTGTGCTTCACCTATTTCTGATGCATTTGCACTAGCTATGCCAGTCATCGATATGCTGGCAGCTAATAGGATTGCAAATAACAGTTTTTTCGAAATTATACCGCCTCCGATTCCCAATAATAAAAATACCCTTAAATAGTATTTTTCGGGATAGGCCATAATTTGACCTTATTATATTTAAACCTTTTGGTTAAAAATGTTAGAAAAAAACATTTATATTGCTCTTTTCATGATTTAGAGAATGCTGTGAAGTTTATTTTTTGGGGTATTTTGAAGGAGCTTTCTTAAATGGTATTTTTAATCTATTGGGTTATTTAAAACATTATTCTGGGAAAAAAAGCATTATTACAGCGGTTCTTATATAGTCAGCATCACCCTACTCATTACATATTACATAATAATGATTTATTTAGATAAAAATGCATTATTAGGCGGTCGATTTTATTAAAATTTCTAAAATGATCTTGAATAAACATCCTGTATCAGGAACAATATTTAATAAGTGAAGTGTTATAAATTCTATAGAGATTAATTTAAAGACATTCATGGTGTTTGTATGCCTGATCTTATCTGTGATAAATGCGGAAAATATTACAGTTCAGAGAAATCTACAAATAAGCAAATTAAATGAGTTTGTGGTGGAAAATTACGTCCCGAAATGTGTTCAGAGGATAAAAAAGAGTCTGAATTAGATGATGATCCTAAAATACTTGCTAATGTAGCTTCAAAGGATTATATTCCTGTAGTAATGATTTTTATGATTGTTTTAACAGGTATTATTGTTTTTATAGCCGCTTCTTCAGTTTTTGATTCTGCAGGTTTTTATGATGTTAAATGCCCTTATTGTAGTTCAAAAAAGGTAAAACTGATAGATTTAGATATTTCTAATCAATCTTTAAGTATATCTGGCTCTTTCGATGTATATTCATGTGAAGAATGTGGAAAGAATTTTTATTTTGATAAGGAAAGTGCAGAACCAATTAAAATTTGATATGTTTAATATAATTACTTAAACTAATTTAAATTTTGCTTAATCATGGAAATTGCTGATTAAAACAAAAGAACAGTATAATGAGCTTAAAATAAACTTATAACCAGTATAAATATTTAATTATATAATTAAAAATTTAATTGGATAAGAATCATTATTTAAATTATATTATGTGTATTTTTATAAATTTAGACTTGAATTAACTATTTTGAACTCATAATAATAATTAAATGGCCATATTTAATCAGAAAATTTTAAAAACTTTTCAAAACTATGCCTTATTTAATGGGTTATTTTATTAATTTAGGGAATTATATCCTTCAATTTTATGGAATAGTCCATATCTACAAATATTTTTGCTAGAAAAACTTTTTAACAGAGATTAGTTAATACAAAAGGTTATATATATCTTAATTCAATATATTCTTAAATTGTTATATATAATTTTATTTTTTAAAATGTAATTAGTGAGGTATTTTAGATACTGACGAGTTGAAAGACGATATTAAAAAAACTATGCCTTATTAGAGGTTTAAAAAATAATCAGGGTGATTTCATGGAAGATGCATTTATCGCAAGTGATGGAAAAATAATTGCAAAAAAGGACATTAAAAAGGGCGATACTATTAAAATCGACTTAAAAAACCTTTCTATAGCACGAGAACTTGAACGGGGTAAATTAAAACCCGGTGAAGAAGGAGAAATGGCAGTTGTTACATTACCAGAATGGCTTGCAACCAACAAGGGATTATCCAGTGAAATTGTGGGTATAATTAAAAAAGAAACCAAAAAAGCTATATTAATTAAATTAGAACAGGATGAAGTATGGTTACCAAAATCTGAAATTTTGGTGCAACAAAAATGAAAATTTTTGCCAGCTACCAAAATCTGAAATTTTGGTGCAACAAAAATGAAAATTTTTGCCAGCTACCAAAATCTGCCAGAGATTGAAATATAATATACTTCATTTTTAAATTTTAAAGAATGAAATCCAGATCATTATGCATTGTAGGCAGTGGAAAATTAAAGATATGGCACAAATCGCCAGATGTCTGTCCTGTAAAAGCCAGAGAAATTTATGTAGGCACATTTTCTAAGAAATCCATAGAATATGCTGAAAAATTCTACCCAGACTCATGGATGATACTTTCTGCCAAATATGGTTTCATGAAAGGTGATGATATTATTAAAAAACCTTATGATGCCTGTTTTCATGATATAAATTCAAATCCAATTTCAATACACGAATTAAGTAGCCAGGCAAATGATAAAGGTTTAAATAAATATAACAGGATAGTTGTTTTAGGAGGAAGATATTATACCAAACTGATTAAATCAATTTTTCATGATAAGTCTATTTATAATCCATTAGAAGGGTGTAAGGGGATTGGGTATATGATAGGAAAACTTAATAAGGCAATAAAATAGTGAAAATATTATTATATCTAATTTTCAAAATTAATAAATGATTTAACTAAATTAAATTCGTTCAATAAGTTTTGATGAAATATTAAATAGATAATATTAAGCGAGAGAGAAAACAATATATATTATAATCAACAGTATTTGTGGAAAAGGCACTTAATGATTTAACTTAATTTCATTAAATTAAGGATAATAGAATAAATAAAAATACCTGGTCATATTTTTAGAATATTTTCAATGGATTGTGGAAATTTTACAGAATAGATCAGAAATAATTTCACAATGAATATTTAATAGATTGAATAAGGGCCTGCCTAAAAAAAAGGAGAGGAGATTTAGATATGGTATCTGAAAAGTTTTATCAGAAATTAATGAAAATATCAAAGGTAATGGAAGAAGAAGGTGAAGGTATAAGTTATATTCACAACGGTATTGATAATTACACCATAGGAACTAAGATATACAGTGAAGAGATTGCTAAGTACCTTGATAAAACAGTGAAAAATTGGGAAGGCAGTGAAGCTTCAATGGAAAAACCAAAGAAAGGAAAGATAAACAAGAAAACCAAAAAAGTAGGTTATCTCTGGAAAATCCCAATAGAAGCATAAATTCTTTTTTTAACTGGATTTAATCCAGATTTTTAATTGATTATTAAAGTATCTCTTTTTTAATAAATTTTAAATTTAAATCAAAATAATTTAAACAATTTCTGGAGGGAAAAAGTTTAAAAGCAATGCTTCTCCGCGTTGGAATAGATAAGGGAACTGACGGATGCCTGGCACCCATCTTCGAAGATGCTACTTTTGAATACATTCCGCTGTCTGAATCTGATGAAACAGATGAAAAAAGGACGTATAATAATGTTAGAGGAACTAAAGGAGAATATTTAGCATTTTATCTACCAGAAAAGGTTAAAAATAGAAAATTGCATTTTGATCCAGAATTTGAAACATTTACTTATGGTGATAAGGGCTCTAAAGCAAAATCAATTTTAAAGTTAAATAAAGGGGATTTATTAGTATTTTACGCAGGTTTAACTCCATTTAATAATAAAAAACATGAAGAAGCCCTTTATATAATCGGATATTTCACTGTTAATGAAATTTTTAATTTTAAAAATAGTTCAAGAGAAGAAATTGAAGGATATTGCAAAGAATGTTTTAATAATGCCCATATTAAAAGAAAAAATGATTTAGAAAATGTGGTAATTGTTATTGGAGATAAAAATAAAAGTAAATTGCTGGATAAAGCTATTTTAATCAGCACAAAGAAGCTTAATAAAATTGGGAGAAATTATCATGCCGTTTCAGAGGATATGGAAGAATTACTGGGGATTTCGGGCTCAATTCAAAGGAGCCTTCCTCCAAGATTTATTAAAGATAGAGAAAAATTAAAAAATCTTTTAAAGTTACTTGAAATTAAATAAATCTAATATAAAAGGCGATATTTCATTTGATGGAGCTCAAATTGGGGGAAATGTAGATTTTGAATCTGCAAAAATAAGTGGTAGTGTTTCTTTTTATGGGGCGAATATAAAAGGCGATTTATGGTTTGATGAGGCCTCAATATTAAAATATTCATGGTTTGAAAAATCAGAGATCGGCGGCGAAACTTCATTCAACAATGTCTATGTTGGGAGAAGTATTTCTTTTCAGTATTCACAGATGAATGAAAATTTATCTTTCCATGATTCGAAAATAAATGGTAATGTATGGTTTGACAGGGCATAGGATTCATGGTAATGCATGGCTTAGTTTTTTAAAGGTTAAGGGAGAGTTAAGTTTTAAAGATACCATTTTTGACGATCCAAAGGGTCAGGAAAAGTGCTGTAGAAATGCAAAATCAACATGGGAGAAAGTTGGGGATCGAGATAAGGCAGATTACTATTTTTACCGCGAAATGGAAGTTAAACGAAAACAAAAACATTTCATCATGAGATATGTGGAAATTATAGTGCAGTATCCTCTGGGTTATGGTGTTTACCCTTACAGATTATTATTCAGTTTTATCATAGTTTTTTTAATGTTTGCTTTTATTTTCTGGATTATAGGGGGAGTATTTACAAATAATACATTGATAAATAACCTACGTTTTAGCTTTTTAACGATGATTATACCCGTATATGGAGTTATTAATGCAAAAACAGGTATTTTAGGTCTATTTACAATTATAGAAGCTATTATTGGTGCATTTACTTGGCCAGCGTTTCTCGTGATATTTACAAGGAAATATATGAGATAAATTAAGTAAAAAAAGAAAAATTAATTGATTATCTCTGGATTAATGGGGTTATAAATGGATGTCTTGGATCTCTTTTATCCTTATAATTCCAGTAGTATCTGACAGGATCAAATCTGGTAAATACGTATCTGTTTGTGTTATTGGTTAGATTTCCTGTGGAATTGTAGGTTAATGTATTAATTCTTATTGTTCTCCAGTTGGTTTTGTCCAGACTTTTTATGGTAGATTTATTAAGGCTCCATCTCCACCGTTGCCATGTATTTACACGTGTTTTATTGTATAACTGCATGTATATTTTTACATTGTTATCTCTCCATTTGAATTTGTAAGTTTTATAATTTAATTTTTGGTCATCCCAGGGATTTCTCCAGTTGTTCTGGAAATATTTATTGCCCTGATCTATTTTTTGCCATTGCCAAAATGGTTGTGGCGCAAATGGATTTGGAACTGTATTTGGCTGTGCAGAAACAGCGCCAGCAAGCTGTAAACCCACAAAAGCCATAAGCAATAGGCTTATTGCAGTCAATTTCTTATTCATACATTTCACCTCCGTTTCATAAACTCATCACTCGATGAGGGTAATCCATAAAATATATGAATATAATGATAAAATTTATTACAATATAATAAAAAGTTCATTGGATATATTTTTTTCTAAAAAATTTTCTATGCGCCTTATTATAATTATTAATTATTAATATTTGTTTTAAAGCTAAAAAAGAGTTTTTAGTTAATTAAAATTATAATTAAACTTATTTTAACCAAAAAATTTTTATAATCAATTTTATTAATTGAAACACTATTTATTAAATAACCCTATTTTTAATGAGTTTAAAATCATTAATTATAGGGTTTATTTGATATTATTAATCTTCTTCTCATCATAAAACTCTATTTACATCAATTATTGGCAATATGCAATTTTTTTACCTAATAATATTTCATTATTCATAAATTCATTCATGATATTTTCCATGCCTGATGTAATTAAGTGATTAAATCATTTTTTTGTGATGTGTTAAGAATCAACTATTAGTAATACTTTTTTAGTAATATCGACATAAATTTCAAGTGTAACAAAAGTGTTACTTTTTATCATTATTTTTTTCGTTATATAATTTAATAATGGCTTAATTAGTACTTAAAAGAACAATCATATAATATATGAATTTAAATTTAAAAATATGGATAAATAAAGATAAATATGTTGATTTAAACCATTAAAATCAAAACGAAATGTTTGATAATAACAATTATGTAATATCAACATATATTTCAAGTGTAAAAAAAATTATTACTTTAATATTTATCTAACTATTATGAAAAATATCAAAATCAAGATAGAGATAAAAAAGATCATAAAATTTACGTTATTTTAAAAAATAAATCTTAATAATATACAAATTCGGTAAATAATCTAAGTATATATTTACATTTAAATGTAAATTAATAAAGCATTTAAATCTTAAATTGTGTTTATTAATAAAAGCATCATTGTTTTTTTGATTCGGAATCATCTAATTCTATATTTTCCCTACAGGAGCAATGTATATTGCAAATTCATCTTCACCATCAAGACGAAGAAGTTTATCAAGATATTCCTGATCATAGGCTGCAATAGCACATGTCCCTGCAGCGATAGCTTCACAGGATAAATAAAGATTCTGCCCTACATGTCCTGCATCAAGTGCAATTTCTTTATATGATGCTAAGGCGTAACGCCATTCCATTCTGTAGGGAATTGCACTCCATATAAACGTTAAAGCACCATTTCCAGCAAACGTTTGACCCATAGTGGCTTTAATTATTTTTTCTTTTAAATTATCTTCTTCGTATTCAAATATCAGTTCGTGTGATAATGATAAATAACGATAAATGCCCTGATTAATACCTTCTACATTAAACACTGCAAGATATGTTTCCAGAGCGTGGCGACAGCCTGCAGATGGAACGGTTCGAAATGTATTGAATCCACTAATGGATCGAACTCCCTGGGTTGCCCAGAGCAAAAATGATAATTCTTCTAAACTTAATGGCTCTGCAGAATACATACGCCGGCTTTCTCTATTTCCGATGGCATCAATCAGTTTAATGTTAAATTTTCCTTCCCAATCAATTTCAGGAAGTTCAATACGGGGTTTATCAGATGAATATGGCTTCTCTATTGGCGGCGGGTGTATTCCTTGATTCTGATCGGTATATGCAAAGTTTATGGTTTTCCTTATACTGTCTTTTAAAAAATATCGATGCTTATTTAATAATTCTTTATCATATGTCATTTATTATCCTCCTTTTTCATTAATTATGTTTTATATGTTGCTAAATCTTATTTGATGCTTAAATATAAACTTTTAGTTGAAAAAGTAATTTAATGATAGTACTTATTGATTTTAAATAATATAAAATTTTGTTAAAATAACTTTAAAAATAAAATAAGAAGTCTATATGCTATATTTTTGCATTTTAATAAGTTATATCACATATTATTTGATATTAGGCTATTTTGTTACTTATTTCTTAATCTTCCTCTATTCGTCATTTTATATTAATTCTATTGGTTTAATTCCAGTATAGTTACAGTATTGTTTCAATCTTTTAATTTATTGATCTTGAATATGCAGTTTTAAATTTCGGTTAATTAGAAATGCTTTTATATGAGAATAGTTCTTTATATTCATATTATAGTATTGACATACATAATGCATAAAAACTGGTATAAATTACTAAAAAATAGGATTCGAGTCAGTAATTTCATGTAGAAGATCAATTCTGCTCATGATATTCGCTTGAAAATGGGCTGAAATTAACATTTTAAATAATTTAATGAGCATTTTTTTATAAATGTAAAATTAAGGGGGTTTGGTGGTAATGGAAATCAAAAACGAAATAGAAGAAAAAAATAATAATGGAATTAAAATGGGACAGAAAAAAGAATCTCATGTGGTTAAGGCAATAGATTATAAATTAGAGGAAATAAGAGAGCTAAAAGAACTGATGGAAAAATCTGAAAAACTGAACGAATTTTATGCATCCATATTTAAATTAGAAGGTTTAGGAAAGGATATCCAGAATATAGGAAATCACAGATTTAAAACAGCCAAGCTATTCAGCCCAAAGAGTGATGAAATAAAAGATTTAGAAAAGTTGGAAGAATTATTATTAACTTTTAAAGCTGATTATTCTACATTAGCTAACGATATATCTGAAACACTTGAAAAATATAATAGCAATAACAAAAAGGCATTAGGATTATTTAAAATTAAGAATGAACAGCTTATAAATAAAATAGAAATGCTCAATTCTAAATAAGAACACTGTCTTTAGATAGGGAAATGTTTAAAAAGTTTATAATTCCCCTATTGCCATTATTTTTTATTAATTATCTTAGGTTGACTATATATAATCATATTAGGGATTTTTAAGGATATATAAGCCTCAAATATTTATATTCAGAAACAATTTAAATGTTTTAGATTAAGGGATTCAGTACTGGATTAATGATTTTATTTACCAGAATATATTTCATAAAATATATGATTTTAAACATGAATTTTACCAAAAATCGTTGATTTATATAATGTGAAACATAATTAAATTAATTCTTGAATTTATCAAGTTAATAATATTAAAATGTGGTGCTTGAATGGTCTCTATAGAAGGTTTAGAAAAAATGAGGGATGAAAAAGATATCAAGGGTCTGATAAAAGCTTTAAGCCCTGATGAAGATAAAAGAGTTAGGGAAAAGGCGGCATACATTCTGGGGGATATAAAATCCTTAGATGCAGTTGAACCTTTAATTGGAATGTTGAATGATGATTACTGGCCTATCAGAAAAGCAGCAACTCTTTCTTTAGGTAGAATTGGCGATAAAAAATCTGCTGAACCTCTAATTGATGTTTTAAAAGATGATCACTGGCATGTTCGCGAAACTGCTGCCCTTGCACTTGGTGCAATAGGTGATGAAAGAGCAGTTGAACCCATAATTGAAGCACTAAAAGACGGATGCCTAAATGTTAAATGTGAAGTAGTGGATGCATTAGGTGATTTGGGAGATGAAAGGGCGGTTGAACCTTTAAAAGATATCTTAAATGAAAAGGATTATTTATTAAGAGCGTGCACAGTTACTTCTCTTGGTAAAATTGGCAGTAATGTTGCAGTAAAATCTCTGGTCAGTTCTTTAAGTGATGAAAATTATTTTGTAAGGGTTAATGCAGCAGATGCGTTGGGAATGGTTGGTGATGAAGCTGCGCTTCCATATCTGGATTCTGCACTTGAAAATTCAAATGGGGAGTCTCAGGAATTTGAAAATGCACTAAAAAAAGCAATGAAAGAAATAAAAGCCAGAAATGGATAAAATTAGAAAATATTCTGGGCTAAATAGTTAAATTCAGCCTCATTTACTCTCCATTTCAAGTTTATACCTTATTTTTTTTGCTAAAGATACATTTACCTGATCAACTTTTGATAAACTTCTAATACTGGCATTTTCTAAGGATTCTAAGTTTTTAAACCTTTCATATATATTTTCGGTAATTTTAGAACCTATGCCCTGTATATCTTTTAAAATCAACCATATTTTAGTTTTTTCAGTATTTTTTGTCCATTTCCAGAATCCTTCAACATCACTGTAGGCTAAATTTTTGTAATAGTTCCCGTTATGGGCCAGATAGTGACATTCTTTGCATAATGTAACTAAATTATGATGATCATCAAGTTCCTTTATTGATGAGCCCATTATTGCCATTATATGATGAATTTCAAGATTTTTTATTTCTCCGCAAACCACACAGGAGTTCCCATCTCTTTTGAGGATTTTTCCTTTTATTTTGCTGGAAAGTGTTCTACGTTTCTCTTTTTGTTCAACTTTACCATCAATTAATTGAAATTGTCTTGCATAACTTTTACTGCACCCTACAGCCCTTACAATATCAGATGTTTTAATTTCATCCTGAAATTTCTCTTTTAAAGCAATTATCATGTCTTTTTTAAGATTACTATTGCATTTGACCTCTAAAAATGAAATATAAACTCTATTAAGATTTTCATTAACTGAATTCAGCTCATCAATTATGGAAATATATTCCTCTGTATTTTCCAATTCTTCTAAAAGCTTTAATTCATCCTTACATTCCAGCATATCATTTAAATTGTTATTCAGATAATTCTGGGTAAGTTCCCACAACTGGTCGATGATCTTAACTTTCTTATTTTTTAATTCCAAAAAAAGCATATCCATTCTTTCACTTTTTATTATGTTCACAGTTCAATTTTTTTTATTTTTTATTTTTTTTATTTATGTATAATTCGGTTAAATATTAGAATTTTTTCATACAGCAAAATTATTAAACAAATAAAATACAATAATAATAAGTAATGATTGAGGATAAAACATCAGAAACTTATTTTATTGAAAATGAAATATCTCCTAACTATCAGAATGAGATTTTAAACTTTATTCATGAAAATTATTTAAAAATTCGTCCTGAATATTTCCAGAATATTGAAAAAACACAGCATAATGGGTTAGATATACTATCGTTCTTTACCCGAGATCCAGTTAAAAACTATATGGTTGAGACAATTGTTGAACCAGGTAATCCTGTTGAAATTACATTAAAAAGGGACGAAAAAACTCCTAAAGAGTTTTCTGATAAAATTAAAGATGATCTGTATTTTATTGTACATGCCTATGAGGAAAACGTACTCAATTCAACCCTCTATTTTTCATGGGTTGAAGGAGAGGAAATAATACCTGAATCTCCCCCAACTCCAAGAAAACGCGCTTCTAATAGGCTTTTTAGCAGTAATTTGCTCTTGATCTATGTTGGATTTTTTGCATTTAACATCATTCTATTTTTATTCATTGGACTTTATGCTGTAATAGTTATTTTAGCTTCACAGTTCCTCATAGTGCTTTTTGCAGATAAAATACTGGCAAGGCAGAGCAACTGGCGAATAACACCTGAAAATCCATATGTTCATATACTGGAGTATCAGCTTCCTTTAGAAGAATTTAAGCAATTTCAGGAAAAATTTGGAAATGAAACTGTTATACAGATGAAAAAAGAGATCTACGATAGAACTCTGGCACAGAAAACCTATCCAACATGCGAAATTGGAGATGAAGTCCTTGAAAAATACGGTTTTCACTGTAATCCGCGCAGCAATATCTCAAAGGTAGTAAACGTATATGAAATTGTTAAAAAAGCTGCAGATAGTTTTGATCTGCCCACACCAAAAATTGTTATTTCAAATACCATGGTTCCTAATGCTGCGGCTACAGGGCCGAGTCCAAGTAGAGGTTTAGTTCTTATTACAACTGGATTGCTTGTTCATCTCGATGAGGAGGAGATATTGACCGTAGTTGGTCATGAAATGGGACATCTCCAGGGAAGAGACCCGCTTATACTTTTCAGTATAATAACAGGTGAGTTTATATTAAGATTTACAATTCTACTTCCTATTGTGCTTATTTCTCCACTTATTTACATAATTTTTGCATTTGCACTTATTTTCTTCGTTGCCAAGTTCTTTGAAACAAGGGCAGATCTCTTATCGGCAATTAAAATTGGTAAACCGGATATACTTGCAGAAGCCCTTAGGAAAATTGCTTTTAAGAGACTTCAAATGGAAAGGGTCTCAAGATCAAGAATTCCCGGTTGGCTGGCATGGGATCCTCATCCTCCTATTTACTTTAGAATTGACAGATTGGAAAAAATGAAAACCCCGGTAGAGGCGAAAAATCCCTTAATCCAATCGGCTAAAGATGTTTTTAATGGATTTATCGCTGCTTTTAAATGATTATAAATTAATAGATTTATCTGTTACATGCTCTGTTTGACTATATTTTAACTTCATTGAGATTCTACTTATTGAAGGGCTGTACAGGGTTTTTGGGCTGGAGAAATCTTTCCCGTGGCAAACGCCTTTGTCGGAGATGCATTTCCTCCAGAAAAGCAGGATTCCGTTCTGGGAATTATAGGTCCAGTTTTTGGTTTATCAACTATTTTTGTTCTTTTTTGAATTTGGGGCTTAAAGGTGTAGAAAGCAGGTTGAAACCATGAAAAGAAATTAAATTAGCCGTTACTGCTCAATAATTTCAATACTCATATTTTCCAGATATGGATGTATTAAATTAAAATCTATTTGAATTAAAACTTTTAAATTTTGTATTACTTCAGATTAGATGATAAGATATAAAAATACCAAAAAGAAACATATTGCATGGGGCAAGTAGGGAATATATATGTGTAATACACAATATAAAACAACTGAGAGTTTAACATGCTCCAATTTTTCATAAATACTGACAACTCTGGAGTTGTGACCAAATGGTACAGATAATTAAAACCTTTGTAAAGTGCTACAAAAAGAAGGCTAAAAAGACGGTTGGCGGTAAACAAAAGGTTTATGAGTATAACCAATATCTCATACCACTTAAAAGAACTGATAACCTTGAATGCAAGGAAGGAGTGCTTATAATACCCGAAAAATATTTCAAAGAACTATTTGGGGTAGAGGATACATGGGCAGTTAAGGAATATATCAGCAAACTTAAAGGATATGAAAGGAACATGGCCGAATACAAAAAAGAATTTAAGGATCTTGAATGGAAACACAGCGAACTTTCAAAATCCTATAAGGAACTTCTAACTAAATATACAAAAGCCAATAAAAAATATAGATTAGATGTATCAAAACTCCAGGAACTGGAAGCACAGAACGAAGAATTAAAAAGAAAACTGGAATTAAATGAAGAAAAGAACAAAGAACTTAACGAAAGCTACGAAAGAGAGCTTAATAAAGCCATTATTCTTGAGAATGAATTAAAACCAAGCAAAGATAAGGATTTCTGGACCATGCTTAAAAGTAGGCTCTCTAAAAAAGATGTAATTGCTAAAGAAGATGAATAATTTTTATAATTATTTTTAATGATTTCATGATAGAGTATTCTGATTTTGAAAAAATGGTGGTTAATGAGCTTAGAAGGGATATAAGGGCTGAAATAAATCCTGATCAATATGAAGCCATTAATGCACCAAAGGATGAATCATTATTTATTGTTGCAGGGCCTGGAAGTGGAAAAACCACAGTTATGGTTCTAAAAGTGCTGAAATTTATTTTTGTAGAAAACATTGAGCCATCAGAGATCATGGCAACAACTTTTACCCGAAAAGCTGCATCCCAACTAAAAAACAGGATTACGGAATGGGGAAATAAACTAAAATTTAAGTTTATTGCTGATCCTAAATACTTTGAGATTATAAATGACCTGAATGAACTTAATTTTAAAAAGATTACTATAGGAACAATTGACAGCATATCCGAGGATATCTTAAGGAAAAACATTGAAAATACTCAATATGTCATAATTGAGGATTTTGTTTCAAATTCACTGATGACCAAGGTAGGACTTCTGGATCATGAACGTCAAAGGGACAGGCAGTTAAAAAGCTTCTTAAATCAAATCAGAGGGACTAAATCAAGGCTCAATGTTTCTATGATGAGTCAGATGCTTCTTGAGATCAAAGACAGGATTTATCATGATAGAATTGATTTTGATGATTTTGTGGATAATTATGAACATCCAGGGGCTAAAATAGCGGCTCTTGCAATTTCTGATTACACAGAAGAACTTAAAAAAAGAGCACTTCTTGATTTTTCAATGCTTGAAGATGAATTTTTACATAATCTCCAGAATGGAAGACTTAAAAAATTTTTAAAGCGCATTAAAATAATCCTTGTTGATGAATACCAGGATACAAATCTTCTTCAGGAAATGATCTACTTTGAAATTGCAAAAGCAGCCATAAATAACCGGGGAAGCATCATCGTTGTAGGAGATGATGATCAGGCACTTTACAGATTTAGGGGGGCCACAGTAGAGCTCTTCAGGAACTTTGCTCAAAGAATAGAGGGTGAACTATCTGTAAAACCCTTTTTTATTAATCTTTCCAAAAATTACAGATCAACCGAAAATATAGTAAATTTTTGCAATGAATTTATTCAAATTGATAAAGGATATGAAAAAGCACGTATCGAAGGTAAAAGGCCAATAATATCTTCAAGCAATGGATCTTTTCCTCATTTTCCTGTCCTTGGAATGTTTAGAGAGGATATAAACACACTTGCTACAGATATTGCCTCATTTTTAGATAAAATTGTTAATGGAAATGGAGTAAGTTTTCAGCATGAAAATAAAACATTTAATATATGTATTGATTCTAAAGTAGGTTCTCCTGGAGATATAGCTCTCTTATGCAGTTCTCCTCTGGAATTAGATTTTAAAGGTAATCAGAGACTTCCCTGTTTACTTAAAGATGAGTTAAGTAAATATGATCCTCAAATCCCCATATTTAATCCTCGTGGACAGAATTTAGCGCGAATCAAGATTGTTGAAATACTTTGCGGCATATTGATGGAATGCATTGATCCAGAAGGTTTAATACAGAGCGAACTCAAGGGACTGCCTCAAAATGCAGTATTCAGATTTAATGCATGGCGTTCCAGGGCTTTAAATTATATTAAAAATGAAGATAACGACTATAAATTCATTAAAGAGTTTTTGGATAGCTGGAAGATAGAATACATGGATGAAGAAGTTCCTGTAATTGACCTGATTTACAGGTTAATTAGATGGATTCCAGAAATACATGATCCAGAAGGAATAGTATATCTGGAAGTCATAACTAAAACTATTATGCAGACAAGTTTATTCAGTGATTTTAAGGCAAATATAGTTTTAAATAGCGATAATAAGCGTCTTGAGAGAGATTCAATTACTGAAGCTATATGGAATATTTTTGTTCCCATTGCAATAGGTGCCATTAACATCGATATGGATGTTCTTGAAGATATTCCCCAGAATCAGATCAATGTTATGTCCATTCATCAGTCTAAAGGGCTTGAATTTAAGATAGTAATGGTTGATGTTGGTTCTGATTTTAAAATGAATTATTCATATGACTCTTTCAGGAGATTTCCAGGAACTCCAGGTAAATCATGCACAATTGAAGATAATATGGGGGAATACTCTCCAGTTGGAAAACCAGGAAGAGATGGTCTTGATAGGGCCTTTGATGATTTAATAAGGCAGTATTTCGTGGCATTTTCACGTTCTATTGATGTTTTAATGCTTGTTGGTCTTAATTCTGTAAAAGAAGGTTACTTCTTCAATGGCGAAATGAGATATATCCCTAATATGGCCACAGGATGGGATAGAAAAGAAAAATGGCACTGGAAGGGTCTTGATTGCCTGTTTCATATATAATGGTGTAATTTTTATATTGTTTCATTTTTTTTATTCAATAAATGAGGGTTTAAATTGGTTAAAATCTGTCCAAATTGTGGAATTCAAAATGAAGATAATGCAAAGTATTGTTTTTATTGTGGGGTAGATTTAACTCAGAACAATAAAATAGAGAATATTGAAACATTAAAAGGTAAAGGAGAGATTGGAAATCCTCGATATGCAGTTAAATCTTCTAAATGGGATACTTTTATTTTAATGTTGGATTTTTCAGCTATTGGAAAAGGTTTGCTGATTGGCCTTTTAATTGGTTTAGTTACTGCTGGATTTATTGGAATCTTCTTTGGGAGTATGATCACTGGTTATTATATGAATAATAGAAGAATTAAGTATTTATCTATTAATGGATGGGTCCTTGGTTTTATTAGCATGATTATTTGGGCAATACTTTCGTTTTTAATTCCATCCTCAACTTTAATAAAAAGTTTTGTAGATGCTCAATCTATTATTGGATCTACAGGTTTAACTATAATACTTGCATTAATTTTTTGGTTAGTCCTTTGGGCGATTGTTGCATTACTTGGTTCAATTGGGGCGATAATCGGTTCAAAAATTTCAAAAAGAAGAAACAAGAAGTTTCAATTAACTGGTGATTAATTATGGTTTTTTGCAATGAATGTGGATCCAAAAATTAAGAAAATGCTATTCTTCTTCACAATTGCAATTTTCATCTTCACATTCACAAGAACCCTCTGATAAAGCGTGTACTATCTCGTAGATTGGCGTATTAACCAGTTGTAATATTGCAAATTCAATTTCTGCATCGTTTTTTTCTGTCCATTCTTTACCTGTATTTTCAAATGAAATTTTAAAATATTTCTTTAAAATGTTTATTGCTTCTTTTAAATTAGGTTCTTCTAATCCTTCAACTTCATTTTCTTCTCTGTTCATAATAAAAACCTCATAATATTATATTTACATTAAAATAAAATAAGTTAATGTCTGAAAAATATTTAATCTCTTTTGAAATTGAAGAGAATTAAGGAAAAAAATTTTAATCTTTCTTCGGAGGGAGATAAAACAAATCTAATCCATTCGATTATATGTTTTAGGTTGTTATATTTAATTATTTTGGAAAAATAAGTAATAATATTTAATATTAAATAACACTAAAGACTTTTCCATTTTTAATATAGTTAATTTTAGTTCATTATTTTTAATGAGCAAAAAATTTTTATATTACTTCACATAGAGTAAGTAATAACAACCCTTTTTATTTTTATTGGGTATTGGAATTAGGGATGTGATGTAATATGAAAAAACGTTTGATTTTATCCTTATCTATTTTGCTACTAGTTGTTTTCATATCAGGCTGCACTGATGATAATCCTCAACAACCACCAACAAATAGTGGTTATCAAGCTACTCCAAATACAGGAGGCAGTTCTGGTGGTTCTTCAGGTGTCCACGAATGCCATATGTGTTTAGCAACTGGAAAATGCAAAGCATGTGAGGGTACAGGAATTTATAGTGTTGATGGTTCTGTTTGTGCATTTTGTAATGGATCTGGAATATGCTCCGATTGTGGCGGATCAGGATATACAGACAAAGTACAGCCAGAGGTTGGTCAACCAATGCAAGATTATTATAACCAAAAATATCAAGAAGCTAAAGATGATTATGATCGTATTCAGCAAAAGAGAGCTGACAGTTTTGCTGATAGTTTTAATTACAGTGGATAATGAGGATTAAGGTAAAATAAAGAAAATTAATTTCGTAGGAGCTGAAATTAATGCCAGATAATTTTTGCAAAAATTGTGGATCTAAATTAGTAAGCGGAGCCTCATTTTGCCCTGAATGTGGAACTCAAGTTAAAAGTGTAAATGAGCCTGTTCGTCAAAAATCAACACCTAGAACTGAAAGAGATAGTCCAAAATTTGAAACTACTCAAAAATCAGGAATATTAGATGTACTTTCAATTAAAGCAATAATTGTAGGTTTAGTCATAACTATTATCATAGGTATTGGCAGCGGTATACTAATCATGGACACTCAAACAGTTGGTTATATATCTTTCATAGGTGTATTAATAGGCGGAATAGTTACAGGTTTCATGACTAGAAGTGATATGAAAAACGGGGGAATTAATGGACTAATTATGACCATTATTTGGATAATTTTTCTCATAATTAGCGGTCTAGCACTTGGATCCTCTTTTGCGGGATTAGGCACTGATTTAATAATTACCTTAATTATGGGAACTATTGGCGGTTTAATAGGAGGATTTGCAGGAAACAGATAATTTTAAGCATTTTTTCCATCTTTACTATTATTTCTTGGCTATTTTTACAGCTATGGCTATCTTTCAAATAAACAATACTCTTTTAAGAACTATGGCATTTGTAAGTCCTTTTTTTCCATTTTCTATGAGATTAAAAACAAATTTAGAACATTACATAGAAAATAATAAAAAACCATAAGTATATAATATTAATATGAAAAATTGACCTCTAAGTTATAGTTATATTATTTCTGATAGTTTCTATTACTTTTTTTAAGAATAATTTAAAAATTTAGTTGAAAATTTCTTTTTATTCAAGACAAACTTATATAATATTAATTCTATAAATGAAATACTGTCCTAAACTTCATTTTAGACAAAAAAAATAATGGTATTTAAAGTGAGATATTTTTCAATATTTCTATTAATACCATAGGATTAATTAGAAGTTTTAGAAGCGGTTATCATGTTATTTGGTGTAAACTTAATTCCACATCCCTCAATTTCAGGGGTTAAAATAATTGAAAACAAAAATAATTTTCCAATAAGCTGGCTCAATACCCAGGGGTACTGTGAATATAGCATTTTCCTTGAAAACGTGCGTAAAATTATAACCGCCCCTACAAGGGCCATGATTCAGGGATCCAGAGAACATTCTGTTTTAGAAGAAAAATTCAAGGAAGAAGCAGAACCAGCAACATTTGATGAGATGCTGGAATCATCAAAAACTGCTGAAATTTTATCCAGGGAATTACCTGTAATTTCAGCTTCTTATGGAATAAGAGGATTTATTGATGAGGTTTGGATGACTCCAGATGAATTTATAATAATAGACGATAAGCCTGGAACTGTTGCCTATCCCTCAAGTATCAACCAGGTTTATGGTTATTGTATGGCTTTTAAAGATATGATTAAAGAAGATAGGAAGATTGTTGCTTCGCTGCGTCAAAGAGGGACTGATAATGTATTCTGGGCATCATATTTTGATGAAAAAGCTGAGAAAAAAATAAATTACATTATTAATCATATGCATGAATTGATTTCCGGTACAAAAGATTTTAATTCAACAGATAATCCTAATAAATGCAATAAATGCAGATTCAATCGTTCATGTGATAGAAGAGTTTGATTTACTTTTTTTCATTTTATTTGGATGTAATATCCACAAATTCTAAGTGTAAACTGTTAATTGCATCCAATAATATTTATTAAATAATTAACATGTAATATTACATTCAATTTGATATATTTTCTAATCTGGTTTTAATTTTACCAAAAATATAATAGTATGTTTTTTGAAACTATAATTATAAAAACTCACATATACAAGGCTTATTTTAAAAATAGGGCAATTTAAGCAACTAATTTTTCATCAAATGGTAAAGTAAAAAGTAGAACCAACCCCATATTCTGATTCAACCCAAACACGACCTCCATGTCGTTCAATGATTTTTTTCATTACTCATGATAATTCCCTATCACTTTGAAACTTGTGCCCCCATTTTTTCATCCGATTTTGCAGATTTTACACCCCTAAATGTAAAATACCATAATACTGCAAGGAATATAATGCTAAAAACCATTCCTAAGATTCCTCTTTCCATGTCAAAGACGCTTGTTATTTCAATTCCTAATAAACCTATGCCACTACCTACTCCAAATAATGTATAGGTTGTAGTGTTCCATAATGCATGGGAAAATGAGGAAACAATAATTGAACCTGACCTATACCTCAACAGCCCAAAAATCATTCCTGCAATGACGCCTCCACCTAAATATAACGGAATCATCCCCATATTACTTGCAAAGCCTTTATCGAGGAAGAATAAAGGAGCATGCCATAAACTAAATGCAACGGCGGTTAATAAAATAATTAATTGCGGGTTAATTTTTTCTACCTCAAGTATTCCAAATAGCCAGCCCCTGAAAAATCCTTCTTCAGTGGTGACTGCCAGAATAAGTGTTGTAAAAAAGAGTAAAGCTATATTTCCAGGGACTTCCGCGTTATAACTTATTGTTCCAAGATTTCCTGTTAAATATGCCAGTATGATAATGGGAACAGCAATACTTAGAGGGTATAATACTGCAGTTCCATAGTCTTTGAGCGTTCCTGAAACTAATCCAAGCTCTTTAAAGCTAAGTTTAGTTAAATGAACCAATATTAAAATAATCGGAAATATTACAAGTGCCTGAAGCTTTTCAACATTAAAAATAACTGGTGCTAATGCAGTGATGATTAGCATTATTACATACCCAATAAAAGCTGTTTTATATTTTTTAAACATTTTGATACCTCCACATAATTCAATTAAAAAAGAGCATTATCCTTCTATACTGTGATTATTGCTGATTGATCCACGGCAATCTGAAATATATACCGTAAATTCATCATAAAGTAATGTACTGAGCTCCATACGGTGTTGTGATGCATTTATCCCTCTGTGTAAAAGAATAATGCCTGGATCGCTGCCCATTTGTCTGTATCCAATAGTGGTGCCGTCATAGGATGTTACAGAACCTTTTGTATATGTTTTATTTTTAGTCATGATAACGCCTCTATGATATTATGATCTTCAATTGTTTATTCTTTGTGCTGAGCTTGAATTTTTGTATTTAAAAGGGAAAAGAAAGAAACCATTAATAATTGAGCAGAAAGTAGAATAGTGAGAGAGAAATAAAATAAAAACAATTCTAATTTTAATTCATTTTTTAAATCCTTTGACAGATTCTATTTTAGATTAGTTTGGATTCGTTTTTGGATTCTGATGAATTATGATCTTCATTAGTTAAAAATATCACGCCTTATACTATAATTTAAACTGATTTTTATTTGATAAAATTATAACCTTAAATCTCAAGTGGAAAAATATAAACCTTAAGAGAAACTTAAAAGAGTATTAAAAATTAGGCAAATTAATGTTATTTGCTTATAAATGAGTTATACATTGTAATAATCCAAAAACAGTATTGTAAAACTTTATGGGAATCTAAAATAAACAATTTAATATCTATGAGGATAAAACAAAACGAAAAAAACTCTAACTCCAACCAATAAGAATGCATTTAAATACAGAGAGCATGAAATAACTGTTTAATTCATTGATATTAACAATCGATATATTTAAATAGGAAAAACAGTAAACATTTGACTTGCCACAGTGCTAATATCTGTTTATTTTAGTTATTATAGTCCCGTAGGGTAGTGGTAATCCTTCTGGCCTTTGGAGCCGGAGACAGCGGTTCGACTCCGCTCGGGACTATCCATTAAAAACAATAGGGGTAAATCCTATGGATAAAATACTCGTTGTAGGTACAAATACACGACCTGTGGCTTGTTCTGCAAAAAAAATGGGAAATACGGTATATTCTGTAGATTATTTTTGTACAAGCGATTTGGTTAGATGTTCTGACTATTTAAGATGCATATTATCCCAGCTACCCTATGAAACATGCGGTAATTATGCAGAAAAATATGATCCTGACTTACTTCATGAATACGCCTATGAAGTTGTAGATGACGTAGATCATATACTCTGCAGCTCTGGTGCACTGCCTGAAAAATTTCCAGAATCAAAGATAATTGGAAATAAAAAAATAGGACATGTAGAAGATAAATATAACCTTTACAAATCCCTTAAAAATAGATTTAACGTCCCTGAAACTTTTTTAATTTCATCTCATCAGGAAGCATCCCAAATAGTAGAAAACAATCCAGATAAAAAATATTTAATCAAGCCCATCATAGGGGCTGGTGGTAAAGATATCCGCAGATTTGAAGAAACCACTGAAAATTCTGATTTCAGCAGATTCATTTTACAGGAAGTTATAGAAGGGAAAAGTATCAGTGCATCAGTTCTATCCACTAAAGATGAAGCAGAAACAATCCTTACCAACAAGCAGTTAATAGGGAATGGTAAGCTTGGACAGCCTGATGAATTTGCCTATTGTGGAAATATAGTACCTCATACAGAGGATAACAGAATTAAAAAATTAGCTGAAGACGTTATAATGGAACTAGATCTTGTAGGCTCAAATGGCGTGGATATGATTGATACTGGGGATGAAGTTTATATAATTGAAGCAAATCCAAGATTTCAGGGAACGCTGGAATGTGCTGAAGAAGTGCTGGGTATAAACATGTTTGATGCACACTTCAAAGCATCTAATGGAACAATAATTGACATTCCCGAACCTAACGGATTTGCAGTTAAAATGGTAGTATTTGCAAAAAGACGTTCTATTGCAGGGGATTTAAATTTCAAAGGAGTATATGATATTCCAGAAAAAAATGTTATAATTGAAAAGGACGAACCTGCAGCTACAGTGGTAAGAAGCGGTAGAACTCTTGAAGAAGCAATGTATAATGGAAAGCTTGGGGTTAAAAAAGTATATGAGAATCTTGCCCCCTATCCTGGAAAGATACTGGCCAGAAATATCGGCATATAATATATTAAGTGGGGTAAAAAATCAGATTACCCCTACAACGATTAGAATGAAAATAATGGCACCAATTGTAATCAAAATTGTTGATAGAATCATTGCTCCAGTCATTAATAAATATAATTTTGCCCTTCTATCGGGATCTTTAAAATAATCTTCTATAGGGTCAATATTAACCATAAGGATACCTCACTTAATTTATTATCTCACTAAAAAGATATATTGTGTAGCAGTTGGATATTCGCTTCGAAGTTCTTTTATATCTGGCCGGTATATGAAAATTTCACTTTTACAGGGATCAATATTTAGTATTTTGCACACTATCTGTGTTTCAAGTCTTCCGTTTATTCTGGCCCCACCACTTGAGGTTGAATCAATTTCAATATAAAGGGGGAGTTTTAAATTTTTGTATTCTTTTTCATTAACCATAGCAGCTATTTTTTTTAGCTCATCCTTTTTGAATCTATGTCTGGTTCCATCTGCCCCCAGTACATGGGGTTTTTCCTCTTCCAGAAGTTCAGCCAGGTTTTTTCGCCTGCGGGGAAGATGCCTGTTTAAGCTTATCACCTGTTTTTTCAATAGATTATCGGCACGATCTAATTTACTCATCTACCAACTATATTAATTTTGTTGGATATAATTATTTTCAATAGTACAAAAAAAACAATTCATTACATTTTGGGGGGATTATCATGGATATTGATATAGATCAATGTAGAGAAAATGACTTAATTAAAAAGATAATAAGCAAAAGTGAACTTCCAGTTAAACTCATAAAACTTCTTTTAAGATTATCTGATGTAATTTATATCAATGGAATTAATTATAACGTCACAATTGAGGATAGAGGGGCCATTTTGCTACTTATTTCTTCAAAACCTGAAAATAAAACTGGTGAATTTCATCCATTTTCTTTATCAAATGTACTGAATAAAGTAAGGGACATTGAGAAGGAGAATGATGATATAAAAACAAAAATAAAAGCGCTTGAAAATATGGTAGAAATTATAGTAGAAATGGATTAAAAGAAAAAAAGAGGTTATTTAAGCATTTCTACTGGAAGAAGTATTAGAATTCCGAGTAGATCGTCTTTCTTTATGTTACCATTTAGACTTGCAATAAATAAAGCATTATCTACGGTTTTTTCCATACTTAATGGAAGATGAACTTCTCCACCAGCTGCTACGGCATGCCCATAACGATTTGCTGCATAAGCAGATAAGAAAGTGATATGATTCTGGGGAATTGTAATTGGTTTGATTTTTATTGGTTTGGATTCGTTAGCTTTGACTTTTACATTTTCATCTGCTACAAGAGCCCTCATTTTTCCAATGATACTACCTACTTTAAAATCACCTAATGCATGCTCTTCAAGTTTTGCATATTCTTGCTTAACATTATCAAGTCTTTGTATTATTCTAACCATATTAATTCCCCATGGCTTTTTTAATTATTTTTAACCTTACAAAGTTCTCTCTTTCCATCTCTTCAAGTCGCATCTCAATATATTTAACTGTATTCTCCAATCTTGGAATAATAATATGTTCCAGAGCGTTTACCCTTCTTTTTGTTGATTCTATCTCTGCTGCAAGTAGTATTATGGTTTTTTCAATTTCTGCAAGCTCAAGTATCAATTTAATTGATTCTTCAAAATTACCAGCTGCCTCATCAAGTTTTGCAGAGGTGTCCATAAATCCGTAACCCCTTTCAACAATAGTTCTCTGGGAAGTTTCTGAATCAATTAAAGGCACTACAACACCCATTACACTCCTTGAATCAATATCCACATTGACGGATTCCTTTACAGACATTGCGGCTTTTTTTACTGCCAGATCACCCATAACGATTTGAGCGGCTGTAAGATCTTCAAATGCTTCCTGTAACTTATTTTCAACATTTTCTCTGGAGCCCTTTACGCGTTCCAGTATATTGAAAAATTCCATTATGAGAGCATTTCTTTTCTCTTTAAGGAGCCCATGACCTTTAATTGCGAGCTTTTCACGGTCCTTAAGTTTAAGAAGCTCCATCCTTGTTGGATTAACTCCTTCAATCATTTCTTGTGCCATTTTATCCCTCTTTAAAATAAATAAAGGAGGTTATTGTTTATATGCAGGGTGATATTTTGGAATATGCTCTGCCCTAACCCTCTTAAGTTCAGCTTCAGGTAGTAAACTTAGAAGTTCCCATCCAAGATTAAGAGTTTCCTGTATAGTTCTGTCCTCGTCCTTAGTTTCTGTAACGAACCTATTTTCAAATTCATCTGCAAAGGCAAGATATTTTCGGTCACGTTCTGTAAGCGCTTCTTCACCTACAACAGCCATAAGGTCTCTTAAATCACGACCTTCAGAGTATGCTGAATAAAGCTGATCAGATACTCCACTGTGATCCTCACGTGTCCTTTCTTCACCAATTCCACCACTCATCAATCGGGATAGTGATGGAAGCACATCAACAGGCGGGTAAATACCTTTCCTGAAAATATCTCTGCTTAATACAATCTGTCCTTCTGTAATATATCCAGTTAAATCTGGAATTGGGTGAGTAATATCGTCTTGAGGCATTACAAGGATTGGCATCTGAGTAATTGAACCTTCTTTACCAACCATACGACCTGCTCTTTCATAAATAGAAGCAAGGTCAGTGTACATGTAACCAGGATATCCACGTCTTCCTGGAACCTCTTCACGAGCTGCTGAAATTTCCCTTAGTGCTTCACAGTAGTTTGTCATGTCAGTAAGGATAACCAGAACGTGCATGCCCTTCTCAAATGCGAAGTATTCTGCAGTGGTAAGTGCCATCCTTGGTGTAGTGATCCTTTCAATAGCAGGGTCGTCAGCAAGGTTCATGAAAACTGTAACTCTTTCAAGAGCCCCTGTTCTTTCGAAATCTCTCATAAAGAAGTTTGCTTCTTCGTGGGTAATTCCCATAGCTGCAAATACAACAGCAAACTCAGTTTCTTCACCGATAACCTTAGCGTGTCTTGCAATTTGTGCTGCAAGGTCGTTGTGGGGTAATCCAGACCCTGAAAATATAGGGAGTTTCTGTCCACGTACAAGGGTATTCATTCCATCGATGGTTGAAATACCAGTTTGAATAAATTCTGCTGGAAATTCCCTTGCAGTTGGGTTCATTGGAGCTCCATTAATATCTAATTCTTTATCTGGAATGATTTCAGGCCCGCCATCAATAGGTTTACCTGTACCTCCGAAAACTCTTCCCAGCATGTCAATAGAAACACCAAGGTGGGCTGTTTCTCCTGTAAATCTAACTTTGGTTGTTGCAGTATTCAGGTCTCTTGTACCTTCGAACACCTGCACAACTGCAAGTCCTTCACGTACTTCAAGAACTTCTCCTCTTCTTTTGTCTCCTGCAGGTGTGATTATATCTACAATTTCCCCGTAAGCAACTCCTTCAACACCTTCTACAATCATGAGAGGACCGGCTACTTCAGCAACAGTTGTGTATTCCCGTGTTTTGATATTTAAATCCATTTTCACACCTCACTTATTTGTTTAATTAATTTTTCCTGAATTGCTTTAATTTCATCTGCAAATTCCTCTTCAGGTATGTATTTCATTTTACCAATATCTTCCTTAACGCTGAGTGCAATTACATCTTCTGGTGCTGCACCTCTATCAAGAGCCGCAGTAGCGTTTTCCTGGAACATAATTATTGTTTTAAGCATTCCATACTGCTTGTTTGGTGAACAGTAAGTGTCTACTTCGTGATAAGCATTTTGCTGCAGGAAATCCTCTCTGATCATTCTTGTACTTTCAAGAGTAATTCTTTCCTTGTCTGGTAAAGCGTCTGGACCTACAAGCTGTACAATTTCTTGGAGTTCTGATTCTTTCTGGAGTAAAACCATAGCTGCATCTCTTAATTGTCTCCAATCTTCACCTACATTTGTGTTCCACCATGAGGATATGCTTTCAACGTATAAAGAGTAACTTTGCAGCCAGTCTATTGAAGGGAAATGACGTTTATCTGCAAGTGATGAATCAAGCGCCCAGAACACTTTGGATATACGTAGAGTGTTTTGAGTAACTGGTTCTGAAAGGTCACCACCAGGTGGTGAAACTGCACCAACTACAGTAAGTGATGAAACATTATCTTCTGTACCTTCTGTTGTAATCCTTCCTGCTCTTTCATAGAACTGAGCAAGTCTTGATGCAAGGTAAGCAGGGTATCCTTCTTCACCAGGCATCTCTTCGAGCCTTCCTGAGATCTCCCTCATAGCTTCTGCCCATCTTGAGGTTGAATCGGCCATAAGAGCTACATCATATCCCATGTCTCTGAAGTATTCAGCAATTGTGATTCCAGTGTATACTGAAGCTTCCCTTGCTGCCACAGGCATGTTTGATGTGTTTGCAATAAGGACTGTTCTGTCCATGAGTGGTTTACCGGTTTTAGGGTCTTCAAGTTCAGGGAACTCTTTTAAAACCTCTGTCATTTCGTTTCCACGTTCTCCACATCCAATGTAAACAATGATATCTGCATCAGCCCATTTAGCAAGCTGCTGTTGTGTAACAGTTTTTCCTGAACCGAATGGGCCAGGCATAGCAGCCGTACCGCCTTTTGCAACTGTGAAAAATGTGTCCTGTGCTCTTTGACCGGTTATTAATGGTATGTCTGGGTCAAGTTTTGCTTTGTATGGTCTTCCAACCCTTACAGGCCATTTCTGCATCATCTGGATTTTTTCAGCTCCAGCAGATGTTTCTACTTCAGCTATGTCTTCTTCTATTGTGTATTCTCCTTCGGCAGCTACACTTTTCAAAGTTCCTGCTACTTTTGGAGGAATCATGATTCTGTGAACTATGGAAGAGGTTTCCTGGACTTCGCCAATTATATCTCCACCTTTTACTTCCACTCCTACTTTGATTTTAGGGATAAACTTCCATTTTTTGTCCTTGGCCAATGCTGGAACAGCGACACCTCTTTCAATGTAATCTCCAGTTTGAGCCTTAATACTTTCAAGTGGCCTTTGAATTCCGTCATAAATAGATGTAAGAATTCCCGGACCTAGTTCTACTGAAAGTGATCCACCTGTACTTTCAACTATTTCTCCTGGTTTTATACCAGCTGTTTCTTCGTAAACCTGAATGGTTGCTGTGTCGCCTTCCAGTTCAATTATCTCTCCGATAAGCCCTTCTGAACCGACTTTAACCATCTCGTACATCTGAGTTCCTTTCATGCCATCTCCGACAATAACAGGACCTGCTATTTTTATTATCCTTCCTGTAATCATTTTACCATCTCAACCCCAATTACTCTTTTTATAAGTTCCCTCATAGGATCAGCGGCCCTTTCAATTGAGCCCTCTCTATCAGGTATTTCAATTATCATGGGTAATGCGCGTTCACCAGTTAATCGATCTATTGTTGTTCTAAGTTCATCCCCTATTCTTTCTGTGGTTATAATAATAGAAAAATCTGCTTTTACCAGCTCTTCGATTTTTTTCTCTGCTTCTTCCATGTTTTCAACTGGGTATCCTTCTTTGATACCACCGAGCATAAAACCGGTAACTGTATCTGGATCTGCCATCACTGCTATCTTTGAACTCATATCAACATCTCCTTAATCATTGTTGGTGAATATCCCTGTTCTCTTTTACCTCTTACTATTATTTTTAAATTCTTTATTTCTTTCTCTTTCTTGTTAAGGAATCCAATCATTGGCCCAATACCGAACTGATTCTTTAAAGCTATTTTGTTAGCTGTTTCATGGGTGTATTTATCCAGAGTGGATTCAAAGGATGCTATTGAACCAGTTTCTGAATACTTACTTAAAGAATCAGATAAAACTGGAGCATAATCAGTACCTTCTAAACCACTGATAACTCCATTAACGTCTTCAGATTCCATAAGATCTTTTAATTTCCATTCTCTAACCTGGTAACCATCTGAAAATATGTATGGTTCAATATCTTCAAATCTTAGGCCGTCGGATTTGGCTCTGATGATGGTTTTAATATTATTCACATCTACGATTGTTCCAATATATTCATGAAGTAATGAAGTGTTATCATCCTCAGGAGTAGCTACAGTTCTTAAAAGATTTTTTAGCAAGTATTTATCCAGAGTAGCTTCGATTGGTAATAATAATCCTGTTTCTTGATATACTGGAATTGCATCCTCCACTATTTGAGGATATTCTGTATTTTCAAGGGCACTTATTATTTCAGTAATGTCATCCGCGTCAATTAACGTATCGAGCCTGTCACTGAGTTCTCCAAAAGGAATTACCAGATCTAATGTTTCTTCTCTGCTTAAACCGACTTCTTTGGCTATTATTATACTTTTAATGTTTTCGATGTCCCATTTTTTAAGTAAAAAGTCAAAGGCATCTTTGCTGTTGTCGGGAGTAATCCTTGCTAATAGATCGTAAGTTTCTGCAAGCTGCACATCCAGTGCTTTTTCAAGAGGGTATTTATCGATATATTTAGCATAATCAGGAAATCCTCTCAAGTAATTTTTAACTTCTTCAATATTTTGGGATTCAATTATTTCTGAAAACTGTTTTTCTGTAAATAATCTTCCTTTTCGAGCTCTTACTCTTGCATTTGGGTAAGTATATGGATACATGCTCAGAACTGGCTTAATAGTTGATACAACTACTATTACTGCTACAACTGCCAGTACCCCAAACATAATGGCTAAAAAAGCCTCGATTGAGGGAAATCCCATTGAAGTTACTATTGCAGTAATGTCTTCTGCCATTTGAAATCTCCCCTATTTGAAAAGTATACCTGCAACTTCTGATCTTAGAGACTTTTTAAATCTCTGTATCCTTGCCTCTATAGTATTGTTAACTTCTATATCACCATTTTTGGTTTTAATTACTGCCCCTCCAATGGTTTTAATGTTTTCTCCAATTTCTATAGTTGTTTTAGTACTTGTTTTCCCTTCAATTGTTTTTTCTATATCAGGAATTGAATTTTTAATCTTGGCAACATCCTCTTCTTTTATGGATAATACCAGATCTCCTCCACCAATTTCGATGGAAGCTTCCTCTATTATTTTTTCAAGGGATTCTCTGTATTCTTCAGAAGAAGTGGATGCTATTTTATTAAGTTCTGCTTCAGCTTTTTCAAATGCCTGTTCTATTAATTCTTCTCTTGCCTCAAGTTCTGCTCTTCTGGAGTTCATTTTTGCTTCAGAGATCAACTGCTGATACTTCATTTTAGACTGTTTTTCAGCATTTTCCAGGATTTTTTCTTTTTCTAAGATAGCTTCTCTTTCTCCTTCCTCGAGGATAAGAGCAGCTTCTTTTTCAGCTTCCTGAATAATGCTGTCAGCCTTAATTTGAGCATCAGACATTATACTTGAGACTATTTTATTAGCCCCATCTGTCATTTATCTGTCCTCCTAACCGAGTATTCCACCGAATACTAAGAGCAGTATAGCAATCAAGAAACCGTAAATAGCCTGTGTTTCTGAAATTGCTGTAAATATAATACCTCTTGCGAACATGTCTGGATCTTCAACTACTGCACCTGCTGCTGATGAAGCGGTTATACCTTGACCCATACCTGAACCTAAACCTGCAAATCCTACTGCTGCACCAGCACCAATAGCTACAAGTCCTGAAGTCACGCTTAATCCTTCTCCTCCACCTAAAAGTCCTGAGAAAACCAGGAGCAGTATAGCAATCAAGAATCCATAGATAGCTTGTGTCTCTGGAAGTGCAGTAAATATGAGACCTCTTGCGAACATGTCTGGATCTTCAGCAACTGCACCTACACTTCCTGCTGCTGCTATACCTTGTCCTATCCCTGATCCTAATCCAGCCATACCAACTGCAACACCAGCACCTATGGCTGCTAAAGCTGTTCCTAAAATAATATCTGCCATTTCTATAACCTCCGAATATCAGTATATTTTCTTTTTGTCCGGAATGCTCTGAATTTTGAGCTTCCACCTATGTAAAATTGAGCAAAGAACTCAACATAATGCAAACGTAATGAATTTATAAATGCACCTAAAGTCTGGAAAGCGCCGTTTGCAATTTGCCCTCCAATGAATACTATTGGTGCTAATACAATTCCAATGATAGGAATGAGTTCATACACCATTCCAGTTAATGTGTTAACTGTACTGGCGATTCCACCTGTTGAAAGACATAATGCTAGCAATCTGGCATATGAGAGGATATTTCCCAGGAATCCTGAGACATCCATGAGTCCAAACAAACCGTTGAAGTAAATTAACATTAATAATGCCGCTGCAACGACTGGACCTCCGATGTAAAGCCCTCCAACTAAGTATAATATTATACCTGCTTCAAGAACAAACCAGGGTATCTGGGATCCTAAAGCTTCTTTTACATCTCCTCTAACTATATTATTGTAGGCACCGATGACTAAACCCAGGTTTATATGGATCACACCAACGATTAAAGCCATAAGTAATATGTTTTGAGGGAATCCAAATGAATTTATTGGAGCTATGACTGTTGGAAGCGCAGCGCCCCATGCATCGCCATATATCAACCATGGAATCAAGTTTCCAATGAAACTGTTAGTAACTAAACCAAGGACTATGGCCCATATACCACAAGCAACCATAATCAAACCCAGATTACGTGCAAGTGAACTGGTTTTTCCTAGGCCTCTAAATATAAGATATCCAATTATTGCATCTGCAATACCATAACCGGCTTCTGTAAGACAGAAACCAAAGAAAAATGGGAATACAATAGCCATGAGCATTGTTGGGTCAACTTCCCTGTAATCTGGTGGGGAATACATGTGAACAAACATTTCATATGGCTTTGCCCATCTAGGGTTATCTAAATGGACCGGTATTTTATCGTTTTCAATGTCAGGGTCTGTAACATCAACTATAGAATGGCCTTCAGTTGAACTTTCTATAATTTCAAGAGCTTTATTCAGCTTCTTCTCGATAACCCAACCTTCCAGCATAACAGTTTTTTCTGTCTTTCCAAAGGATGAATATATTTCACACCTCTGTTTTTCGATTTCAAGCTGTTCTTTAAGTCCAATGGATTCATCTAACCACTGTTCAGATATTGCTGCTAAATCATTTAGTATAGATTCTTTTTCCTGTTCAATGGATTGCAGTCTTGATTCTGAATTTCTTATGATTTCATCTGGTTTCCCAGATAATCCTGAAATTTCAAATCTTTCAAATTCCATTTTACGGAGTATGGTGGAAATTTCATCTTCATATTCTCTCAATGTTATAATAATGACTAATTTAGAGGTTTTATCTTCAGCTTCTTTGTCAAAAACAACAGCTTCTTCAGTTAAACTGCTTAAACTCCCTATAAACTTATCATAAGAATCGATAGATATCTTCCCGGCGATAACTGAAATATATCTGGACTCTTCCAGATCAGCCAGGTTTACATCAAAATTAGATAGATTTTTAGCCACTTTATTTGCATTTTCAAGTTTGGATTTTTCAGAATCGAGTTCATTCAGTTTTTCTTCTTTGGGTTTGGTTACAGATTCTATTTTATCAAGAATTTCTTCTGCTTTTTTTATTAATTCTTCAGCGTCCAGATGTTCCACTTCAATTTTATTAATTGACGGTGGGGTTATAAACGCCTTAACCACAGAGAGAATTCCTCCTTCTTTCCTACGCATCGAATTTAAAAAATCAACGGTTCCGGTAGTTTTCATTAAAAGTGATGCAATTTTACCGGTATAGGGCGAAGCGTGTGAAGGTTTAAGGATTTGTCTCCACTCTGCATCTTGTTGTATACGCTCAGAAATATCCCTGATTTCAACTAAACCTGCTTCGTGAAGTGCTTTCACTGCAGAGTCAGTGTATTTGTCCAGGGTTATCAATCTAAGCTTCTTCATTCTCGCTGGCTTAAACATGTTAATCACTTTTTAAATTAACGAGAGTTACAGTATATTTTTAACTATAATGTCTACAGCTTCATCTATTTTACCTGCAGCCTGATTTTTAGTATTTTTTATTATCTCGTCAGCTTGATTTGATATTAGATTTGTTTCTTTTTTTGCATCTTCTTCTGCTTTTTGGATTATTTCAGCAGTTTGTTCATTGGCTTCATCTCTTGCATTCTGAATAATTGCATCGGCGTTTTCTCTGGATTCTTCTTTCATTTCAGCAGATCTTTCTTTTGCTTCCTCAAATAACTTATCAGCATCATTTTCTGCCTTTTTAATTGTTGTAATAGCTTCTGATATCGACATCATTTTGAATCACCATGATTATAAAAACTCTATTTAAGACTATATTTATCTTTTACTATTTAATTTTTGAAATGATTATACATCATTTCTTATTTCTGGTATTACTTTTTGCTGGTCAGTTCCATCATAATAAATGTCTTCTACATCGAATAATTTCCTGAAAGGAGGTTCACGAGTTTTCTCTTCAGTTACATGGGCAATAATGGCAGGAAGTCTTCCAATCATGAATATGCCTGTCCCTATACTCCAATCAAATCCCATATCTGAGAGTATACCTGCATTTGCTCCGTCTATATTCATTCTAATTCCCTTTTTCTCAAGTAGAATACTTTGAATTGAAAGAGCCAGTTCAGTATGTATTCTGGAACATTTGTATTTCTTTGCAAGCTTTAAAAGCCTGGGAGCTCTTGGATCTTCATCATGATATCTGTGTCCAAATCCCGGTATCTTATTTCCACTTTCTAAGGATTCTTCAACTATATTGTTAGCAATAGTCTCTATATCATCGTTTGATATATTTACTCCTTCTTGTAGTAGCTTCATAGAACTTTCAATGGCTCCAGCATGGTTTTTACCAAATGCAAGGAGTCCTCCTGACACACAGGCATGCATGGGCGATCCAGCTGATGCCATCAATCTTGCTGCCTGAGTACTTGGAGGAGTTACTCCATGATCACAAAATGAAATTAAAATAGATTCGAGCATCTTTGACTCATTTTTAGCGGGTATTTCACCTTTTATAAGTAAATAGATCATCTCTGGGAATGATATATTTCCTATAAGATCTTCCTGTGGATATCCTCTTGTAATAAGTTTGTTTGGTGCAACACGAGTAATTCCTGTCTTCCATTTGGGATTACTCAGTTTAAGTATGTTCTCTATTGTTTCTCTTCCTATTGCCATGATACATCACTCCAGAATTGAGGAAGGGAGGAATACTGACGATTTTCTTGGCTCTATTGAGCAGCAGGGCCTCATTGATAAAATTCTAACACCGCTTGCTCTTTGTGGTCCAACTTTAACAAAAGATCCAAGTGCAGTAACAGAACCACCTATTCCAAGGGTTCCTATTTCAGTATCATTCAGTGACTCTGTTATTTCCTCTTCTATTTCGGATTGGTGGTTTAAATTTCCATATGCCATTGCTTTTAACATCAATGACGAAGCTTCAAAATGAGTTCTACCAATGCCCACAGCAGGGATGCATGGTGTGCATCCAAGCATCTTGACCTCTGATCTCATCCATGTTTTAACTTCATTAAATACTTTTCTATTATTTCTCTTGTGGAAGACTCTGTAAGTGGAAGCCCTAATCTCTGGGCCACCACCTAACATTAAAACATGAATATTCACACCATTTCTTTCAGTTTTATCAATTATGAAGGAAGGAGGAACCAGTTTTCCAGGATCATGGTGAAGACCTTTACTCTGTTCAATTCTTTCAATTTCATCTCCACAGACGGCCATTGGTCTTGCAGGGAGTTTTTGAAGGCCTTTCTCAATACCTGTCTCTATGTCTTTAAAAAAGTTTCCAGGCAAGTTTATATCTTCTCCAATTTCCACCAGAACATGAGGAATCCCAGTATCATCGCATAGGGGAAACTTTTTTTCCTGGGCTATTTTTGCATTTTCTATTAACAACTCTAGCATCCAGGAAGCATTTTCATTGGTTTCCATTGATAAAGCTCGCTTATATGCATCGAACTGATCTTTTCTAAATGTTGTACTGGCTTCAATTACTGTATTCTCTATTAAATTTACTAATTCCATTAAAATACCTTCCCTAAATACTTATTCTGGTATTGCTAAATCAGAAGCACCTCTTTTTGACATTACAGCATCATCAAAATATCTGTTTATCATGCTTTGAACAAGAGAAACCTGTCTTATCCGTTCTTCGGCCTGTTTTTCAGTGGTATCCCAACCATGATGTCCAGCTACAGCACCTCCTGTTTTAAGATAAACTGGTGCAGCATACTTTATAATGTCTGGAACCTCGTAATGCCTTATAAATCCACCTGAAGATTTGGGATTTTCTGTATGTAAGTCAATAGAAATGTTTATGGCATTTCTTATCGATGCGATCATTGGTATCTGGAGATCTCTAACAGGATTAAATGAATCAGCCCCTATTTCTTCCAGCAGCTTTGCAGATGCTGGATTACCGTGTCCTGTGTGTGCAGATACTTTGAAATGAACGTCTCCCGGAATTTCTCCTTTTTTGCGCATCTTTCCAAGTACCCATAGAAGTCCTTCGTCATATATTACTATTCCCTTAATACCAAGCTCTACAGCCCTTTTAACTTCTTCTATTCCATATATGAGATTATCATATCCTCTTAATCTGTATCCTATCCGTTTTCCTTCCTCTGTTCTGGCAGATGCACTTGTATCGTAGGTTGCACGTGGACCAACGCTTAAAAATAGCTCTATTTGTGCATCCTTTGCAATATCGGCCATCTGTAATATTTCCGAATCAGTTAGAAGCATTATTCCCTTTGTCTGGGTTACTCTGTGGACTTCCACCTCATATTTATCTGTAGCATCAATTAAAGCCCTCATTGCACTGGGTTTCTGTATTCCAGGAACTTCGAATCTATATTGGGAATTATCTTGAAATCTCTTTTGGGATATTTTTTGGTTATTGTTTTCTATTCCTATTGTTTTAAGGAATTCATTAGTCTCCATTTAATCACCATGGACCTTAAATTTATTATTAAGCATCACAATTAAATCTTTTATATTATAATCTTCTAGATTATCTATTATTTGTAAAATATCCATATTTACATCAGGATTTAAATCATTAAACTTATTAACCAGTTCGTGTGTAGTAAATTGGTTTTCAGGCTCACCCTTTGGTAAATCAACCCTTTTACTATATGATTTTTTGTATGTATCAATTGTTACTAAAGATGATCTTTTATTGGGGTATAACTTATCCAGATCATCGCCACAATCTATGACAATTTTTATTGAAATATCTGCTATATCATCATCAATTTTAAAGACATCAAGATTTAAATCTTTGTTTTTAATTGCAACTGCAAGACTCAATGGTAAACTCTGCCTCATTGCTTCAACAGTTTCTGGATTATATTCATCGTGATCTGCAGCTATTTTATAAGTTTTCACCCCTATCTTTTGGATATCTTCGGCATTTAGATTATTTTGGTGTAAAATATCCAATGCTGCATCAATTGTAGAATGTAAATGTCTGCATACAGGATATTTTTTAAAGTAAACATCTAAAATATGGAAATTTTCGAGATTTAAATCTTTATCATTAGTATTTAAACCAGCCATTGCAGATATAAGGCCCTCTCTACCATCAATAATTGTCCCTGCTCCTGTAAAACCTTCTTTTGCAAGAAGTGCTGACAAAACTCCTGACTGGGCAGCTTTTCCAGCATGCAAATGTTTTCCCATAGATCCAGCATGATCTGATTCTAAAAGACCGCTTGCCTGTGTTCCCGCAAGTCCAAGAGCATTTATTGTTTCTTTTTTGTTGAGATATAGAGATTTACATGCGGCTGCTGCAGCCCCGAAGGTTCCACATGTTCCTGTACTATGAAATCCCTTATTTCGGTGCTCTGGATTAATAAGCATCCCCAGTGAAATTGTAATTTCATAACCTGCAACAATTGAAGTTATAAGGTCTTTTCCACTTTTATTTTGGGCTTCGCACAATGCTAAAGCAGCGGGAATTACGCATGATCCTGGATGAAGCTGAGCTGTTCGATGGCCGTCATCTAAGTCAAGGGAATGAGCTGCAATTCCGTTTACAAGACTTGCATCAAGGGCGGTAGCTTGCATACCATTAATTATTGTGGATTCATCATTTTCCCTAATGATGTTATTTATAGCATTTACACTATCACTTTTAGATCCTCTTAAAGTAACTCCTAAAAAGTCCAAAAAACAGAGTTTTGTCTGATCTATGACTTTTAAAGGTAAATCTTCATAAGTAAGGGAGACTATGAAATCTGCAAATTTATCTGTAATCATTATTCGTACATTCATTGTCCAAGGGATAAATTTTTTGATCTTAAAAACGATTGATAAATTAAATGGTTTAAAGGAAATATATGCTTATTTATAGGTTTTTTTATAAATAGGACTTTAAAACTTTGAAATGAGAAGTTTTGACATGATTCATAAAAGTGTGAAAATATTTTCTGGTGCTAAAGTCATAGGTGATGTGAAATTGATCAGAATGCTCTGATATGGGATAATGAGGTAGTTCGTAGCGATATTGGAAGTATAGAAATTGAAAAATATCCTAATGTTCAGGATAATCATGTAGTACATTCACCAGCAGTAATAGGAGATTATGTCACTGTGGGACATGCAGCAGCAGTTCATGCATGTCATATTGAAAACAATTGTCTTATAGGAATGAATTCCACCATTTAGACTATGCAAAGATAGGTAAAAAATAGTATTGTAGGTGCAAGAGCTGTCTTTACTCAATGAAAAGATTTTACAGGGGGAAGTTTGATAATGAGGCCCCTGTAAAAGCTGTAAGACCTCTAAGTGAAGAGGAAATTATCAATCTAAAAAAATGTGCCATTAATTATGAAGAATTGACGCGGAAAAGTGCTATTAAATAGACGTCTATTATTCAATTTTATATAATACTTTTCAACCTCAAGAAATATTAATTTTAATGAATAAGACAGACGGAATTAATCAGTAAAAGATGGAAAAAAAGTTATTGTTATATAAAATGAATATTTATAATGCTGTTATATTTAACAATTCCCATCCTAATAATGTATTTTTTTGAATCTAAAAAATATATGATATAACTAAAATTATCATGGGAGCATGAGTTTTGCACCTATTAGACCAACCAGTATATATGCGACAAACCAAACTGGTACTCCTATAAATAATATTCCGATAATCAATACCCAATCCATATATCTCACCTCTAAATTTTTACTTCATAATATATTATTAAATGATAAAAAATTTATGGTGTTAAGACACTAAAATGTCTTTGGTTATATCATCCTGAAGCAGCAGCATTCAGAAAAACATTCAGGGCAAACTAAATTAGCCAATAAACGTTAGAAAAGTATTGAAGTTGGTTAAAGTTATAATAACAACGTAATTTTGTAAAATATTTAAATATTTTAAATATTATGCAAAACAGGCACAGATAGGAAGAAAATAAATATTAAGGTTTTAATCTAACAAGTGGCTTGCTTAAATGTCTTCTTGCAGATGGTGGAACTTCATAAAAACCTTCTTTGATTTCTCTTTTGACTTCAATGGTATCTTTAATTTCTTCTCGAAGTTTCACACCGCATTTAATACATTTAAAGCCCTTTCCTCTTCCTGCAGATTTCATCCGTTTTCCACATTCACAGAGGGGATTTTGGGTTTCATAAATCTTTACAAGTTCCAAAATTTCAATCTTTTCTATGTTTAATGTTCTTTTTTCCCCTATTCCACCAAAAACACGTAATTTATCTCCAGGAGCTAATTTTCTTACTGTTTCTCTGAATTCTTTTGTAGGTTCATATGCTGCGCATGGAATTTCACCAGAATCGTCTTCTAATATAAATATCACATGCCCGCCTTCGCGGGTAAAAGGGAAATTTTGAACACTGCCTTCAATAATATAACATTTAAACTGCTCAAGATTCGAAATTTTATCTGCTTTTAATAGATGCATATCAGTATGCTGATTAGTTTCAAAAACCATTATTTTTTCAACTGGTTCATTAACTTTAATTATTTTCCCTGCATTTTCAACTGCTTCAGGGCTTTCGCCACGTATTCCATACAGTATAGGGCAGGGTGTATGGGGTTCTATTGCAATGTAACCATTTTCACCATCTACATTGTCAAATGTATCTGGATAAGTCAGTTTATTCATTTGGAATACTGAATCATAATCTATTTTTCGAGGGGTTCCATAGTTTTCAGGCATTCTGTATGCAATAAGTTCGTAGGTTTTATCATTATTCGGGCAGCCAATAGCTGCAAGGGCACCTATAATACCTCTACCTTTTTTTAATTTGAAATATTCGGCCCCAATTTCATCTGAAAACCTTTGAGCATCCTCAATAGAAATGATACTCCTTATGGCTTTAAGTGAATAAGATTTTAACTCTTCGGTGATTTCACCCCTGTAAAAAACAACACCAGGGTTTGTTCTTTCATCTTCAAGCTCTGAAAGTTCTTCCACATTTTTTAAAACTATTTTTTTAACTTTTTCAATATCTTTTTCAGATTTAAGTATTAATTTGAAGGATAATGCGCCGTTTCCCCGTGTTTTAAACCTTGCAAATGGATTTAAACGTATTAAGCGAGGATAACCTTTTATGTTATAACCAAAATATTTAAGTTCATCAATTATTACACTACATATATATGTTGTACACATTCCATCCTTGGAGTCTGTATCATCAATACCAATATACAAATCAAACATTAACAATTCACCTTATAGTTTAACTGGTGGTCTTTATGCATAGGGATCATATCTTAAGAGAAATAAGCGAGCTTCTTGCTAACCATAATTTTGAAACTTCTCACATATATGGTAGAAGCTGTTTTGATATGGCTGCTCGAAAAAGATTGTTGTTGCTATTACTTAAAGTTTTAATAAATATAGATGGTTTTACTGGACAGCAGGCAGAAGAGATAAAGAAGGTAGCCAGTACATTTCTTGCCTCTCCCCTCATTGTGGGTTTAAAATCAAAATACGAATATTTAGAAGAGGATGTAGTCTATGAAAGGCATGGAATACCTGTTATTGCTCCTGAAACCCTACGTAATATGATTACTGAGGAAATCTACCCTGAAGTATTTGCAGATCGTGGCGGATATTTCGTTGAGGTTGATGGAGAAGCCATAAAGGAAGCAAGAGAACGGAAAGAGCTTTCTCTAAAGGAATTAGCTGATAAGGCTCATGTTTCTCGTGAAACAATATACAAATATGAGCATGGACTGGTCAGAGCATCTCCTGAAACAGTTATAACCCTTGAAAGTATCTTAAATATGAAAATCACCCTTTCAGTGGATATATTCAAGATTCCAAAATCAGAAACGCCCAATCCTCAAGAAAATGCTCCTAAAGAGCTAATGAACCTTGGTTTCAGCATTATTCCTACAACAAAAACTCCATTCGATGCTCTTGCCACTAACGATCTTCACTTAAAAGAATTAAAAGAAAAAATCGCCATGATAACCAACATGGAAAAAAATAGAAATCAGAGAATTCTTAAGAAAATGGCGATAAACATTAAAGATTTATCAGGAGTAACTGGAACTGATGCAGTATTTATTTTGGAAAATAAAAAGCCAATTAGCTGTATTGAAGGTGTTCCGGTTGTTCACAACTGGGAAATAGGGGAAATGGACAGCTCAAGGGAATTCTTAAAGATCATTAAGGAACGTAAGGAATGTTCATAGTTATCTCTCCAAAAATTCTTATTTTAATTTTATTTTAAATATTTTTTATTTTTAGTTATAGTAAACTTGAAAAACCCTTTTTTAAACCAATTAAATGCATCTAAACTGATTTTATGGTACCTAAATTATTATTAGTAATACTATTTTATTTTTCTTTAATATTTAAATAATTTAATGAACTTAATTAATAATTGAAAAAAGCTGTGGAGGTATTTTATGATGAAGAATCTGGTTGTTTTTGCAATGATAATGCTTCTTGTGGCCTCTGGATATATGTATGGAACTAAATTAGCGTCGGATATGGGCATAAATAAAATACCAACGTTAGATAATATTGGATCTAATATTTTAAATGACCATCAATCAGGAAAAGGGACAGTAAATACTGTTGGAACCCAATCTAATTCTTTAAATGCGTTTTTTAATAGTTTAAAAGGATTATGGGGTTTAGTATATAATTATATCGTTGATTGGATTTATGGAATAGCACCGACATCTACAAAGGGATTAAATAACTCAAATGGGTTAAATAACCTGCCAAAAATTATTTCTAAGGAAGATGCAAAGGAAATCGCCCAAAAATACATCGAAGAACCAGGAGCAGAAGCTGGTGAGCCTTTACTTGTAAATTATAATGGAAAATTGACTTATATAGTGCCTGTTTTGTTGAATGGTAAAAAAGTGGGAGAAATTTATATTGACGCTCAAACAGGCGAGAATATGGGTGGTGCAGGTGGAGTAAGTGATAATACATCAGATAATTCCATAAGATACAATCATGAACAGGATAACACTTCCAAAAAAATAAATAATCAATCAAATCCGGATAATGGTAATGCAAATGATGAAAATATTAAAGAAACAGCAAATAATTCTCCTCAAACAAATGATTCTGGGCAGGATGGATCTGTTAAATGTATAGAACAGTAAAATTTATGAATTTTCTTTTTAAGATGAATAATAAGTTTTTTATAAATTATATTATAAATAAATACATATGAAATATCAAGGCGCTTCTGAAGAAGAAATAAGATATCTCCAAACAAAAGAAAGCATTATAAATAATCTTTATGACCAGAAAGACACAGAAATAAAGTATTTAGAAACAGTGAAAAAATTATTGAATTATTGGAAAAGTGAATTAGGAACGGTTGATGCTCAAAGTGAAGAAAGACACGCCGAGCTTTTAAAACTAATTGACACAGAAGAATCTACAATTGCTAAAATTAGAGACGATATAGGCAGAATCAATGAAATGATAAATAAAACTGAGAATAACCTGGAAAAGATTCATGAAATGGTTACTTCACTTAGAAAAAAATAGCTAACATTAGGTAAATAATCAGATGGTGATTATTAAATGGCCAATCGAAGAAGTGAAGTTATCAAAAATAAATTTGAAATGGAAGAGGAATTAAGCAGAGCATTAGAAGTAAATGTTGAAAAATACTTTAAAGAAGCAAAACGGATAATTAAAGTGTTAGAGAGAAGAAGAAAAGTAAATAAAGAATTTTTAAATCAAATAGAAATTTTTATAGCGTATGCTAAAAATCAAGTGGATAATGAGAATCTAAGTGAGGAAAAAAGACTTAGATATTTATATTTAATTGAGGAAGAAGAATCATTGTATGATAAAATATGGAGAGATTTGAAGAGAAATAATGAATTAATTGAATCTATTAAAGAAAGTACTGATGTATTAATTCGGGGTAATGATGATTTATGATTATATACATGTTTATGTGTTATTCAAAAATATAGATTTTTTCTATTAAAAATTTTAAGAAAAATTATTATTTAAATATTTAGCTCACTCTCTTCTTCCAAAAGGGATCCGTCGAAAATCAAGGATTTTCGGGCTGTAAAAATTCATTGAATTTTTGACAGCTAGCAAAATTTTCAATTTTGCTGCGCCAAAACCAGAGGTTTTGGAAGTGTAAAATAAAACGTTGATCCTTTACCAAACTCGGATTCAACCCATATACGTCCGCCATGTCTTTCTACAATCTTTTTGGCGACTGCAAGTCCAATTCCAGTCCCACCGTATTCTTCTCGTGTATGTAAACGCTGGAATATTGTAAAAATACGCTCTAGATATTGAGGCTCAATTCCAATACCATTGTCAGATATTGAAAATATGTATTCATGAGTTTTTTCATCTTTCCTGGCTGAAATATGGATTTTTGGAGATTCATTTGGTTTTCTAAATTTAATAGAATTGATTATAAGGTTCTGGAATAATCTTCCAACTTGTATGGAATCCGCATATATTTCAGGCATAGAATTGCAACTGATTTCGGCGTTATTTTCATCAATTAATGTTTTTAGGCTAGAAATCTCTTCTTTAAGGAGTTCATTGACATTTACTTTTATGAATTCGCTGCCTCTGGTCATTACCCTTGAAAATTCTAATAGATCTTCAATCTGCTGTTTCATTCTAACTGAAGCTTCAACGATGAAATTGATAAATTCATCAGCATCTCCATCAAGCTGATTCTTATAACGCCTTTCTAAAAGCTGTGTAAAACTTGCTATTGTCCTTAACGGTTCCTGTAAGTCGTGTGATGCTACATAAGCAAATTGTTGCAGTTCTTCATTTGAGCGTTTTAATTCTCTTTCAAGATTTTTTTGTCTTGTAATATCAATTACTGCCATTTTTAAATAGGTATCGCTTTGATATGGCTTATATTTATCTCCATAAAACGGCTGTAATTCAATATGCGCATCAAAAATAACACCATTTTTTTTAATTAGCCCAATTTCAAATGTCTGTTTCTCCATTTTTCTAAAGGATTTATTGAAATGATTATGAAATGATTTAGTAGATTCGGGGGGTACATACCATCTAAAATATCTATCAACTAAATTTTCTTTTGGAAAACCCAATAAATCAGCACCAGTAGAATTTACCTCAGTTATCCGGTTGACTAAATCAAGAGTAAAATACCCAACAGGGGCAAAATCGTAGAGATCATAGTATTTCTCGCTTAGTTCCTCTAATTCTGCTCTTGAATTCTTTAGTTCTTCATTCTGCATTTCAAGTTCGATCTGGTGTACCTGAAGCTCATGAATCACTGTATCAACATCTTTTGGAATTTCATATATTTTTTCTTTTTTTTCACGCAATTTTTCTTCGGCAATTTGCCGTAGTTCTTTGTTTCTATCCATTTTACGACCCCCCCCCCATAAAGGTAATTTCATTGATAAAATACTCTAAATTATACAAAAGATCATATCCTTCTAAAAAAATGAATACTATTCGTTCCCGGACTTATCAGTTACCTCTTCAATTGCAAGAAGTATTAATTCTTTACCCACTGTCTTGCCGTCTATTACTTTTTTAGGAATTATTCTCGCATTTAGAAGCATCTTTTTATACCCTATATCTGGAAAATCGTGCTCAACTTCGAAATTTTCAAACCTCTCGCCTTTAGGTAGTACTTTTTCAAGTAATTCACGTAGTTTAGGGATGTTCCACTGTTTATTTCCCAGGTCGTAGACTAATTTTCCTTCAGTATCTTCTTTTTTAACCCTAAATCTTTGATAAAATGATTTATTTGCAGATATAACCTTTAATTTACCGTCCAGTACTAAAAGAGGTTCACGTACAGTGTCTACAATTTTAATAACATATTCCAATTCTTCTGCAATCTTTCTTAATTCCTTCTGATCGCTGATATCTGTGAATGTAACTACTGCACCATCAATAACGTTTTCTGCGGTTTTATATGGTATTATTCGCACGAGATACCATTTACCATCATTTATGCGTACCTCTTTTTCTTTAAATATCACTCTGTCCACCACTTCTTTTATGTCATTGATCATATCTCCATAGTTTACATTGGATGCAATGTCTTTTAGTGGACGTCCTAGGTCTGATGGTATTAGATTAACCAATTTGGTTGTTTCTTTGGTGAAACGCTTTATCTTAATGTTTTTATCAACAAATATGGTAGGTACTTCAATACTGTTCAGGAGGTTATTCATATCATCGTTAACTTCTGACAGCTGATCCACCTTATTTTGAAGTTCTGTGTTTACAGTAAGCAGTTCTTCGTTTAAGGATTGTAATTCCTCTTTGGAAGTTTCTAATTCTTCATTGGTACTTTGAAGCTCTTCATTCATGGATTGTAACTCTTCATTAGCCGATTTTAACTCTTCATTTGAAGTTTCAAGCTCTTCTATGGTAGTATGAAGACGGTCTCTTGTGACCTTTAATTCATCTTCCAGTTCCCTTATGCGTTTATCTTTTTTAGGAGTGGTTTTAGGAATTTCTTCTTTTGCTTCTTCTGGTTGAACATCTTTAAATGCAACCATTAAAAGATCTTCCATTACCTTGGGTTCTCTAATGGGTTTCACTATTAAATCAATGGGCTGATATTCTCCATTGGTTTTAATATCTAAATTCTTGTATATTACCTCTCTATTATTCAAAATTGCCTCATTTAGTGCAGAATTCAGTTCAAATTTAAGGCCTTCCCTTGCCATGTCCACAAGACTTAAATTAGCTATCCCCTCAGCAGGTTCTAAGTATTTTCCTACTCTTCCATGGATGAAAACAACTCTTCCCTCTTTATTTATTATCACAGTTGATGGAGCATAATTTTCAATAAGTAGTTTTTCTACATTCCGGGTGAAGTTTGAATCAGTTCTTCCAATTATTTCTAAATCTTCGACTTCAACATTTCTCCCGGGTAATTTTGCATATGGAAAGGTAACAAAATTTTCTGCTGGACTGTGAACTTTCCTTTTAGATTTAAATATCTTCCATTTATTATCTACTGTAACAAAGGATTCAACAAAATCGCTTATGCTTTCTGAAGGGCCAAGGAATAGAATTCCTTTAGGTTCTATAGCATAAGTAAATGCTGACAGTATTTTCTTTTGAGCCTCCTTATTCATATAAATTAAAAGATTTCTACAGGATATTGCATCCAGTTTACTGAATGGAGGGTTTATAAGAACATCATGTGGGGCAAATATTGCCATTTCCCTGATATTTTTTTTAACTTTATAACTATCTCCTTTTTTTATGAAAAATCGTTTCAGACGTTCTTCACTTACTTCAGACACGATAGTGCTTGGATAAATTGCGCTTCGGGCGATGTTTATGGCGTCATTATCTATATCGGTACCAAATAATTGAACTTCTAAATTTTTTGTTGTCTGATCCATATATTCCTGAATGATCATTGCTAGTGAATAGACCTCTTCACCTGTAGAACAACCAGGAACCCATATACGGACTTTATCACCGTCCATTTTTTTTTCGAGTATTTCTTCTATAAATATATGTTTAAAGGAGTTGAATGCATCAGGATCTCTAAAAAAGCTTGTTACATTGATCAGAAGTTCTCTAAAGAGTATATTAACTTCTTCAGTATTTTTTTGAATATATTTCAGGTAATCAGAAACTTTATCGATTTGATGAACGTTCATTCTCCTTGCAATTCTTCTATTTATGGTGTTTTCCTTGTAAAGTGAAAAATCATGCCCAGTTCGGTTCTTGATTATAATAAGAATTTTTTGAATTGAACTAAGAGCTTCTTCATCTTCAGCGATTATTTTTTTAGGTGGTTTTGTACCGAGGCGGTTTATGTAAGAAATCAGATCTTCCGGTATTTTATCTGGCATTGCAACATAATCTACAAGATTAGTATCTATTGCACTTTGAGGCATGCTTCCAGAGACTGCAGAATTTGGATCCTGAGCCATCACCATACCCCCCATACTTTTAATGGCTCTTATACCGATAGTACCATCTGATCCAAACCCTGATAATATAACACCAATGGCATAATCTTCAAGATCCTCTGCAAGTGATTGGAAGAAGAAATCAATAGGCCTTCTCAAGCCATGGGGTTCTTTAGGAACAACCAGATGTAATACTCCATTTATAATGCCTACATTTTTATTTGGAGGAGTAATATACAGTTTATTTGGTTCAACATGCATTCCATCTTCAATTTCCAGAACTTCCATTTTTGTATATCTTGAAAGTAATTCTACCATTGAGCTTTTATGAGCAGGATCTAAATGTTGAATCAAGACAAAAGCCAGACCAGAATCTGTGGGCATATTACTGAACATATTCCCTAATGCTTCAAGTCCTCCTGCAGAAGATCCAATACCAACAACTGGTGTCCTTTTCTTTGGGTTTGAATTTGAGTTATCTTCTCCTTGATTTTTCATTAAAATCCTCCTTACATAATAAACTGTCCAATAACCTTTTTAGATAAATTGAGCTTAAATTTCTTTAATTTACCAATATTCATATGTGATGATAAATTTTATGACGTAATTGATAATTATATTTTCTTATTTTAATTTTGTGCTATAATCTAAATGATATTAAAATATTAATTTGAATCTAAAATAATTATTAACAATCAAATCTTTTTGATCAAACTAAAATATTTATTTTTATTCAGAATTTTTGTATTTCCGCTGTATAATAGTTATAGAAAGATATGAAAACATGTTAAAAGAAGTAATTGTTAATTTCAATAATTATCATAAAAAAGTTGTAATGAAAAATAAAACAATTACATTAAAATCTAAACATTAAAATCTAAAGAATCATCTACACTTTTAAATAGAACCTAAAAATAAGATTGATAATTAATGAGTAATTTCACCCTATAATTAAATAAAGATATATTTAAAACAGTTAGTGTGTTTCCTCACGTTCTTTTCCCTGTTTTCTATGCTCTTTTTCTTGGATGACCGCTTCATCTATTTTTTCTAATTCCTCTTTAATTTGCTTAATAAGCGTTTCCTCATTTTTTATTTTCTCTTTAAGTTCATCATACCTTTCTTTATTTTTTTTGGGATCAGTTTCTTTTAAACGGTCATTCCAGTATTTTTTCTGTTTTTCTATTACAATCAGATATTCTTTTTCAAATTTTTTTCGTTCGTTATATGTTTTAAGGATTTTATGGTGAGTATCCTGAAATATCTTTTCTAAATTCCGTTTTTTCTTGAATTCATCCATTATTCTTTCATTTTCTTCATCAGGCATGGTTTTTCTCCCAGTAACCTATGAATTCATAATAGGGCCGATTAACCTACTGAATATGTTCCTTAAAAATCTTAATTTCTTTATCTATTTTCATCATATGATCTTTAATTTTATCCTGGACCCTTTTTTCCATTTTGAGCCTATCTTTAAGTTCATTAAGTCTCTCCGTATCAATTGCATTAGTCATTTCTACTTCTTCATTCCAGTATTTTAGATGTATCATTACCAGATCTAAATGTTCTCTTTCTATTATCTTCTGCTCTTCAAGATTTTTTATTATCTGTTTTGTGGCTTTTATTCGCTCTTTTTCTAGTTCTTCCTGTTTACGAATTATCTTTGACATTTTCTTTTCATCATATTTCTCTGGCATAGTAATACAATATGTTCGATGTTATATTAAAAATTTGTTAAATTAATGAAATTTTTTATTTTTGAATTTTAAGGTATTCCAAATTAAAAGACTGTACCAAATCCTAATTCTGATTCAATTTAAACACGATAAACGTAATACCTTTATAATTATTAAGACAAATATATAATCATGCCTCATAAAGATTATACTAAAATAATGGAAGAAAATAAACAGAAAAAAGCCGAAGAACAGTTAAATAAAACACATATCCACACAATTAGGAATATTAAAGACAGAAAAAGAGTTGAAATGGAATATTTAGATGCAATTAAAAGACAAATGGGGTACTGGAAAAGCCAGATAGATGCTACAGACCCGGAAGATGAAGATAGGTACAATGAGCTTAAAAGGAATATGGAAAGTGAAAAAGAACATTTTAAACAGGTTCAGGATGAATTAAATAGAATAAATGAGGAAATTAAAAAATTTAGTAAAAGAAAATCTTATGCTTAAAATTATTTATCTTTCAATAATTTGAAGGTTTCCTCAGCTTCTGCCTCAGATGCAATTCCTACAGTCATTAGATCCACATAATCCAATGTTTTCAAGTAATCAAAAGCATCATTTGGAGTTAATATTCCTGCAGCCATGGTTTTTTTAGCAATAATTGTTTTATCTAATTTTTTAATTAAATCTCGAAGTTCTGCACGTTCTTTATCCATAAAGACATCAGTATCCATGAGATAACCTGTTTTATTTACTGGAACCATGTAAATATCAAACAAATCAAGCACAGGGGAATCAATAAGATTTTTAGTTGTATTGAATGGCCGGTGTGTTACAAGTCCTGGAATTGCTCCAGTTTTCTTTATTTCTTCCAATCTTAATTCCAGATAATTGAAATTCAATTTATCGGTAATCATACCGTGAATCAACATTGAACTTGCCCCTAATTCGCTTAAAAGCCTTATATCTTCGCTTTCACAATCAGGGCGCACAGTTCCAAGGATATTTAAATCACAACCTTCATCAATAGCCCAATTTAGTGCTTGAACCACAGGATCATAGGGTACAAGTTGAATACCTTTGATTCCAAGTTTACATGACTTTCTTATAACTTCTAAAATATTTTCAGGCTGATTGTATAGATCAAGCTGATATAACCTTGCCCGATGCCCGAACTGGGCTGCGCCTATAAATGGAGATGTTCCAAGAAGGGTTCTTGGTATCTCGTTACCCTTAATGCTAATATTTCCTTCAAACATTTTATCTTATTGCTCTTTTTCAACTACAACTGCAGTTCCATAGGCCAGAATTTCCTGCATGATATCTGAAATATCATTTGAGTCAAAACGCACACTTATCACTGCATTAGCACCCATTGATTGCGCATGATTAATCATTCTGTGCAGTGCCTCGTCTCTTGACTGTTCCATCATCTTAACATATTCTTTTATCTCTCCACCAAACATGGAACGTAATCCTGCGCCTATTTGTCCACCTAAACCTCTACTTCGCACTGTTAGTCCATAAACGAAACCCCGTGTCTCAACAGCTTTAAATCCAGGAACGTAATTTGAACTTACCACAATGAATTCATCAATCATCATATTGCCGCCTCCCAATAATATTAAATTTGTTTTGAACCAGATCATTAAAATAGTTTTTGAATATCTCGGAATTGTCCACTCATCCATGAATAAACATTATAATTACTAATAATTTTTTTAAGCCCACTTAAACGTTTCTTACGTTCTTCATGGTCCATCCTAACAGCTTTATACATTGCATCTACAGTATTTTTGGTGTCAAACGCGTTAATATTAATAGAATAATCTTTAAGTTCGTTATATGCTCCGGTAGTTTCTGAAAGGATTAATATTCCATTATTTTCATTTACTATGCTGCCCTCTTTGGGAACGATATTCATTCCATCATGAATGGAATTAACAAGGAGACAATCATAATTCTTAAATGCAGCAGTTACAAGGGAATATTCTGCATCAAAATGAGGTACAATTGGTTTCCAATCATTTTTTGAGTATTTTTTGTTGATATCATTAATAATCTGGTTTACCTTAACCTTATAATCCTGATATTCCTTCACATTTTCCCTTGTCGCAACCCCAGTTATAAAAAATGTCACTTTCCCCTGAAATTCTGGATATTTCTCCAGAAATGTATCATAGGCCTCAAATCCTCTTATAATATTTTTACTGGGGTCTGTTCTCTCTGTTCTGTAAAATAGAAAATTATTTCCCTTTATTTTTTTAACATATTCTTCGTATTTTAGCACTTCTTCTGACATGGAAAACTTTTGAAGCTTTTTATCATCAACAGAAATAGGATAATTTCTCACGTAGATTTTACGGCCATTATAATGTATTATATTGTTATCCCAATCTACATGATCTGCATAACTTTCGCTGGTCATTAAAAAATTCTTTACATATTTTTTGATATGAAAACCAATAAGATCATTGGATAAAAGTCCTTCAATCATTGCTTTCTGGATGTAATTTGGGAAAATTTCAAAATAATCGGGTTGAGGCCATGGAATATGTATAAACTGGTATAAAAAGATATTTTCAAACTGTTTTCGGATATAGGTCGGGCAAAGTTCAAGATGGATGTCATGCAACATCAGAAGTGGCTCTTTTTCACATGAATTTATTTCATCGATAATTTTCTCTGCAAATTTCTGGTTTACATTTTCATAGCTCTTCCAGGCATTGTGAACATCCTGGTCAATTTTTGGAGTACTGGGTAAATTCCACATGTAATGGTGTATAAACCATATTAAAGGATTATTTATCATGTTATAAAATTCATTGTACGTTTTTAAGTCATGAATGATTAAAGAGACATAAAATTTAGGATTATTTTCGGGAACAGATATTCTATTCTGGCTATACTTTTCAGCCATTTCAATGTCTACATCATTCATGGCACTGGCAACCCATGTTCCCTTTGTTTTTTCTATAATTGGAAGTAAAGTAGGTATCATACCTCCAGCACCGGTTTTCATCTCTATTTTCTCATCTGATCCTCTATAAAACTCTATTGGTCCTCTATTCGATGCTACTATTAAATTTTTATTCTCAAGAAATTTATTCAAGTCATTATCTAAATCCTGGATGATTACTTCCTCCATCATGACATTATTATTTTATTTAATTCTATTATTAATATGTAAGAATGAATTTATAATTATTTTGTCATATTGGTTGAATTTTAACATTAGGATGAAAAATAAAATGAATAGATAAAGGAATTAAATCACCGATATAATTTAATATAATTTTTTAATGTCTTTGAATTGCTCCTGCATCCAGATATAAACGTTTCTTTCATTAACTGTCTTTTTAAGCCCCTGGATTAGTCTCGCACGCTCTTCCTGGCTCATCATAACGGCCCTATACATAGCATCTGCTGTCTGTGAGATATCATAGGCATTCACAACAATAGAATAATCTTTGAGCTCTTCATAGGATCCTGCACCGTTGGACATGATTAGAACTCCGTTATTTTCGTTTACTACTGGCCCCTCTTTTGCCACAATATTCATACCATCGACAATTGGATTAACAAGAAGGCAGTCGTAATGTTTAAATGCAGCTGTTACAAGGTTATAATCCGCCTTAAAAACCTGTTCTATGGGTTTCCACTCATCTTCAGAATATCTTTCATTAATTTCATCAATTATTCCGTAGTTTTCATCTCTATAATCACAGTATTCCTTGATTTGCTGTCTGGTGGGCATTCCAGTTGATAGAAATTTGACTTTTCCATGGAATTCAGGGTGTTTTTGTAAAAATAACTCATAGGCCATGAACCCTCGGTTTATATTTTTACTCAGGTCAGCTCTATCAGTTCTGTATATTAAGAAGCAATCTCCTTTAATTTTTTTAATTGTTTCTTCTTTTTGAATTACATCGCTTGTTTTAGAATTTTCTACAAGCTTTTTACAATCTACTGATATTGGATATGCATTTACAGAAATAACTCGCCCATCATACCAGATCTTGCTATTATCATAATCTACCCTTTCAACATAAGGCTCGCATGTATATAGGAAATTTCTTGCATACTTTTTAAGATGAAATCCAAGAATATCGTTGGATAAAAGCCCTTGAACAATTGCTTCTTGCATATATTCTGGTAAAATCCCGAAATATTCAGATTGAGGCCATGGAATGTGTATAAATTGGCTCAAAAAAATATCATCAAGCTTTTCTCGTATGTATCCTGGACAGGTGTAAAGGTGATAATCCTGAATCATAATCAGGGGCTTTCTCTCATCTGCTTCTGCTTCTTCAACTATTCTCTCAGCAAACATTTTATTTACATATACATAGCTATCATGCCAGGCTTTATGGATATTATCGTCAATTACTGGAACGTATGGTGTATTCCACATGTAATGCTGGACAAACCAGAGCAGTGGGTTACTGATCACGCTGTAATAGTCCTCATAGATTTTGGGATCAACAACTATAAAAGAAACGCAGAATTCGGGATTTTCTTCAGGAATTGGCACCAGACACTTCTCGTGCCCTGCAGCGATGGCTCTATCTCCTTCAGTCATTGCGCTTGCCACCCACGTACCGTTAAATGTGGCCATAAATGGAAGTAGAGTTGATACAAGCCCACCTGCCCCTCTTTTAACATTCATTTTTCCATCTTTAACATAAAATTCAACAGGGCCTCGATTTGAAGCTACAATCAGGTTTTTATCCTTTAAAAAGCTCTCTATTTCCTTTTGTGTATCGGCATATGTGATTTGAATTCCTCCATAATAATTAATTTATAACAATTATTAATTTGTGGCAACAGATTTAAATTTATTTTCATTTAAAATAAAATAAGGGGAAAGGAATTCAATAATTTAAAATAGTTTAAATTTATTCATTTATACTATATTATCTACAGAGTAATTCTATTAATTTAACAATTTAGGAAATGATGCTGGTGAAAATATGGATAAAAAGAAGGTAATTATTGCTGATCAAATTAATGAAAAAGGAATAGATAAGCTTAAAGATGTTGCAGAGGTAGTTGTAGATACTGATATTACTCAAGAGCAGTTAATTGGTGCAATTAAGGATTTTGATGCTATTATTGTCAGAAGCAGGACCAAAGTAACTCGTGAAGTAATAGAAGCTGCAGATAAGCTTAAAATCATAGCAAGAGCTGGTGTAGGTGTAGATAATGTAGATGTTGAAGCAGCTACAGAAAAAGGAATAATGGTGGTCAATGCACCAGAATCAACATCCATTACTGTTGCAGAACATGCCATGGGGCTGGTATTGTCCCTTGCAAGAAAGATTTCAATAGCAGATAAATCAGTAAAGGAAGGAAAATGGGAAAAAAGCAGATTTATGGGTATTGAACTTGCTGGTAAAACTTTAGGTATTATAGGTATGGGTAGAATTGGTAGTCAGGTTGCAAGCCGATGTAAAGCATTTAACATGGAAATACTGGTAAATGATCCTTATATAACAGAAGAGGCGGCTTCAAAGCTTGGGGCAAGGATAGTAGACAAAAAAACACTGCTGAAAGAGGCAGATGTAATAACAATTCACGTTCCACTAACTCCAGAAACAAGACATTCAATATCTAAAAAGGAGTTTGATCTCATGAAAGGAAGCGCTTTTATTATTAACTGTGCAAGGGGAGGTATCATTAAAGAAGAAGACCTTTACGATGCACTTAAATCAGGTAAAATAGGAGGAGCAGGATTAGATGTATTTGAAAACGAACCTCCGGAAGGTAGCCCTCTTTTAGAACTGGATAATTTAGTTGCAACTCCCCATATAGGTGCATCAACTAAAGAAGCCCAGAGGGATGCTGCAATAATAGTTGCTAATGAAGTTAAGGAGGTATTCATGGATGAAGCTCCTAAAAATGTTTTGAACATGCCTGTTTTAGATCCAGAGACATTTCAGGCTATTAAACCATACGTGCAGCTTGCAGAAAAATTGGCGGACCTACTTATTCAGACTGCCAAAGGAAACATCGCTGAAGTTGATATAACCTACTGCGGAGAATTAGCGGACTTTCCAAGGGTAGATGTATTGAACAGAGTGGTAATAAAAGAAATGTTAAATTCCATCCTTACTGAGCCTGTAAACATGATAAATGCAGCTACAATTGCAAAAAAAAGGGGCATAATCCTGACTGAAAGCAAAAGAAGCGAGGCAGAAGGCTATAAAAGTATGATCAAGGTTAAAATAAAATCTGATGAAGGCGAAATGAGCATTGAAGGTACAGCCACACAGGAACCAAGAATTGTAAGGATTGATGAGTACTGGGTAAACGTAAAACCAGAAGGAACAATGGTAATCACCAGATATCAGGATTTACCAGGAACTATTGGTACAATAGGTACTAAACTTGGAGAACACGGCATAAACATAGCAAAAATGCAAGTAGGTAGGCAAACACCTGGTGGAGAAGCTGTAATGGTCTTAACAGTCGATAATAAGGTTCCTACACATGTAATTGAAGAGATTAGGGCATTGGAACATGTTTATGATTCTGTGTATGTCCAGTTATAGAGAATCATTTAAATAACGATATAACATCGCTTTAAATTATTTTTTAACTTTTTGATAATTAAAAAAGACTTATTTTTCTAGATTAACTATTGACTCAAATAATTCTATAATTAATCACTATTATCAACTGGAAATGTACAGTCTATTTATAAAGGAATTATTATTTTTTAAAGAGTTTTCAGTATATTAGTTTAATTTTATTTAAAATTGGAATTCATCGAAAACTTTAAAAAAATCAAAGATTTTTTTATGCTAACAAATCTTAGATTTTGTGGCCTGGGAAACAAGTTTCCTCAGGCATAGAAAATGTTGTCAAATCGAAGCTTGCAAAACAAAGTGTCGCGCTCCAAAACCTATGGTTTTTGAGAGATTTGACACATGGAAAAATTTAAAATTTTTCCGGTTGCGGAGCTTTGCTTTGCAAACATCAAAAATCTATGATTTTCGAATGCGAAGTATTTTCTTTAGCTTCGTTTTTGGGAATCAAAAGTCCAGTATTTTTGAAATGTAAAATAAAATGAATAAATTTATCTCAAATAAGCTCTATATATAATTAGTACATTTAATTACAAATGTAAATGCTATGAGGATAAAAGAAAGTGGATCGATTCTTATAATTCTCGTTCAATGGTTTATGGCGCTTAATAACTGAATTAATCCTTTTTCAAAAGACCAATACACCTTAAGTTGTAGAGGTAAAAAATGTTTTCAAATCTTAAAATATCATCAATGTCTCATTTAATTATATTATTAGTTTTATTTACACTTTTATCACTGGGAATTTTGTTTCCAATAATAAGTTTGATTTTACTTGGAGCTATGATTGCATATATTGTAAGGCCTTTAGCCCGTAAAATCAAACCTTTGGTTAGATTTGAAACATTAGCAATACTTATATCAATGGCAATCTTAGCAACACCTATAGCAATTATTATCTACTTTACAGTAGACCAAATTCTTTTGATTGCTACAAATATTCTTGGTACACTTCCTTCATCCGCAAACAGTACATCTACAGTAGTTAATAGCACAGTAATTAATACGAATGTCCAAAATTTAGGGCCACTGGATAATATGGCCGATAAATTTATAGATGAAATCGGCAAAATGATTGCACAGTTTATCACATGGCTTGCAGGACAGATAGTAGATACTATTGCCTATATTCCCTCTCTATTTACTGATATTATCATATTACTGTTTTCTATATTCTATTTTGCAAAAGATGGTGATAAATTTGCTGCATTCTTAAAAAACATTCTTCCCAAAACTGAAACATTCAATAAATTATATGGGCAAGTTGATGACATTTTGAAATCTATAATGATAGTAAATGTCATTACCGCTGTTATTCTTGGTGTGTTATCAGTTATCCTTTATTATCTTCTTGGTTATCCTTATGTGCTTCTTTTGGGTATTATTACAGCTATTTCAGAGTTTATTCCAGTTGTAGGGCCCTGGCTTGTATATGGAACCCTCGGAATATTTGATATTTTAACAGGAAACTACATAAGAGGAATAATAGTCATTATTGTAGGTTGGCTAATTGACACGTTGGTTGATTTGTATATAAGGCCCCGGCTTGCTGGAGAACTTGCAGAAGTTCATCCTTTGGCTTTTTTAGTTGGATTTATTTTTGGAGCAATCACATTAGGAGTTCCAGGGTTATTTGTAGGGCCCCTAATAGTAGGAATCACTTATGTACTGTATCATGCTTATAGGGATGAAAAAGCAAAACAAACACAAAATATTTGAACATTAATCTAATAAAAGGATGAAATAGATGTCTGGTTAATTAATTTACAAAAATAAGGACATAAATCAATATTTGGGATCTGTAGATATGAACCATAAGAAGTGAATTTTGTTCAAGCTCTCAGATAAAGATATACTCCATACACTATAAGTAGAATCACAGCAATCCAGTAAATGTATATTGGGAAAACATTCCAAATAAAATAAATAATTGCCAATACAATACCCACTATAATCATCATGATTCCATTCAATTTACCACTCAATATACTCACCTACTATTTTCATCTTAAATTGAAAAAGGTTATTCAGGTTTAAGTTTCTTCTTCACTTTCTAATGCTTCTAATTTTTTTTCAATGCTTTCAAATTTTTTATTTGAATGGTTTCTAAATTCATCAAATCGTTTGGAAAGATCATCTACATCCCGAGATACTTTACTGTATTTCTTTTCAAGCTCGCCTAAATCAGATTTTGTGGCTAAGGACCAATCTTTAATGAGTTGATCACTCCTTTCGTTTAAAAATTCATCAATTCGTCCAGAAAAGATATCTGTACTTATTGGGACGTCTTTTACTTTTCCTTTTAGTTTTTCGCCATATCCAGATACTCTTTCACTCACTCCAGACATTCTACTCTCTCCTTCAACATTTTCTCCCCTGTATTGTTGGGAGATTCCTTCAGTAACACGGCCACCTGTTTCTGACACTCCTCTCCTCGCTTCAGTAACACTTGATTTAAATGTATCAAAACCTGAACTACCTGTTCTATTCATTTCCTGAAGATAATAGTATAAAAGCACTATTATTATTCCTGCTAAGACCAGTACTGCAAATACTTCAAGTGGTGTCATAATTTATTTCCTCCTTTTACCTTCAATCTTCTTATTTATTTCATTTTCTTTGTTTTCAAGGTCTTTCATTAATTTTTGAAGTTTACCATATTCTGCCCGGGCTTCAAGCCTGGCCATTCTCTCATTTAACTCTCCATGTAGAAATCCCACATTATTCATGATTTCTGCAGTATCCCTTCTAATACTTGCCAGTCTTTCTTGCTGTTCTTTTGGTAAAGGTAACGCATTTTCTAGGAGACGTTTAGATTCAATGTCTTTTTCCACTAAAGAGATTTTCTTAAGTTCTATTTGTTTTTCTACAAGTGCCACATTGTTCTGGGATTCTCTGACCTTTTTCCATTGAGTAACAATGATTATGATTACAACTGCTGCCACAATACCCATAATTATTGGTATAATGTTTTGTGAAATTTGAGTAGCAATATCCGCCATATATTATTCTCCTTAATTATTCATATGCTTAAAGCGACTATCGCTCATAATTCTGGTTCATTTATTCTTTTTAGGAGTATTTTATCTCCTATTTGCTCAACTGCATCATAAGGGATGATAACTTCGTCTTTGGATAAGCCTAAACTTTCAGAAAGGCCTCCACTACCTACTATAACTGCTTCAATTTTGTTATCGTTCCAGTTTATTTCAATATCTTTTACTTTGCCAATAACTATTGCAGTACTATCAATAACCTCTTTTCCTTTTATTTGTTCGGCTACTCTCATCTTATCACATCTATTAAAAAACTTTTTATGTTATTCGAATATCCATTAATTATATTAATAATCTAGTTCTAATAATTATTATATATTTGCAATCTAGCTATACTTTTAAAGAAATCGTAAAAAAAAGAATAAAAAATTGAATTACATGAAGGAGTGATTTTATGCCGGATTTCGGCCCTTTAGGAAGGGTGGAGCTCGAAGAAGAACGAGAAGAAGAATGATGGCAATGAATGAGATGACAAAGCAACAAGAAAAATCCAGAGAATCTGAAAAACCCCTTGAATCAGATAACTCTGATAAATTAGAAAGATTAGTCTGACTCTCAAAAACTGAAGCTGTAGAAAAATGCATAGCATTTTTCTAGTATAAAAAATCCTAGATTTTTTAAGGGTTAGGAGGAATCAATTTGAAAAGAATGGGAATAGTAACTTTGGGAATATTAACTATTTTGATTTTAGTTGTTTCTACCTCTGGATGCCTCAATAATGAAAAATTATTGTATCAGTACAACCTATCCGCAGGGAATGGCCCTAATTTCATAGGGGTTCATAATGTGACAATACCAAATGGTACTTCAAACGTTAAGATTGTTGGACAGAATTTAACTAAACTGAATTCCAATATTGGCGTATCAAATATAGTTATGCTAATTTTAAACACCATTCCAGTATCAGGAGCAACAGGTGCAAACTATACAGTGAACATACTGGAACAAAAAATCATTAATCTTGCAAATGAAACCCAACCACAGAATGTGACATTTACTTTCAATAATACCAATATAAAAGGACTTCTAATTACCAATACTAATGCAAAAGGAACGATTCAAATATACACTTCCTAAAATCAAAATTAAATAATCCCATTTTTTTTAATTTATAGAAATTGGAGGAGCCGTGATTATGCCTGAAAAAGATCTTAAAGTTTTAAAATTGTAGTAATTATTGCTATAAATTGGACTTTTAGCTTTTATAACTTTTGCAATTTTTGGATTCAGTCTTTTTACTACAGCTTTTGTTTATGGAACTGCCATATGGCTATTAATAATAATTATTTTGGGACTGGTTATTCTATCAATTTATTTAGGGATAAGGACATTTCTACTTAAAAGAGAAGTTAAAAAATCTGAAAAAAGACTAGAACAGGCTAAAATAGAACTTAACCCGTGTATATACAAACCAATTAAAAAACGAATCCAAATAACAAGGTAAAAGATGAAAAAAATATCTTTTATAATTCATTGTATAATTAAATAGTTTTAAAACCAATCACATTTCCCCAGCTATCATAAGCTCTAATACTCTCTCTATTGTATGGTTCGGCAATTATCATGTGGAATACGCCTTTCGATGCAAAAAAATCTAAATCTGCATCTGATGGGCTTGCACTGTAGCCGGGATGGCTGTGAACAGATCCGACTGAATTAACGGTAAGTGGCTGCATAAAAACCTGCATAACAGCTCCTTCATTAGATACATCAGATGGAAGAAATATCAATCCGCTTATCTGCAACGTTTCTTCTTCCATTCTACCTTCAAGAAGGGCAACAAATTCATTTGGATAGGATTCCTTCGCAATATTAATAATTTCGTCTATTACTTCTTCTTCTATGTGTACTTCTTCAAACTGGAGTTTATCAGTTCCAAGAATTTTGCCCAGGATGTTTCTAAGCTTCATTTTATCATTAAAAATTATTTACATTAATTTATCAAAAAACCCTATGTGGAAAAGTGGTAAATCATAATCGACATACACTTTTTTTCGCATGGATTGTGTTCTTTTCTTTTCTAATGGATTATATCCATCTATTATTACTTCTTTTTTATAGATTCCAATGCCTCTTCTCTGCCATGCAGGGAGTTCAGCAAGATTTATACCACTTTTAAATAAAATTTCATGAAGCTCATTGCTTTTTTTGTTTCTTAAAATTTCAGTAGCATCTTTTTTAGAAAATTCCTTTCTTAAAGTCCAGTAGGCGTATCCATTTATACAGTTTCTCCATGCTTCATTTTGTCGTTCTTTGAAATATTCAACTACTCCTGCCTTCTGAAGGGGAATTATTCGGGAATCAAAAGAGATAGGCTTCTTGACGGATTCTTCAGTCTTATATATGTTTTTTGTAAAGCTGCCTGCTATAAAACTTGCAAAAACAGAGTCCATTTTCTCGATTCTTCCGCTGAATGGTATTTCAGAGAGCAAAATGTTTATTTCATCTGAGAATGTGTAGATAAATGCAGGATTAAATTCTTTAAAAAAATCCTTAGATGTTAGAATGATTAAATCCTTAAAATGCTCATCATAAGGCTTTTCAAGCCCAAGTTCCCCTGATAAATTGGAAAATTTCCTGCCGTCTATTCTCACCACGATTTTAGATCCGCAGGGAACCCTTAAACTCGAAAAAATTTCGCATTCCTTCATATTATCAGTTATTTAGTTTATAAGAGATTACTAATTATTTTAACTGTTTTTATAATAAAATTAAATCATATTTTTAATATGATGAGTTGAAATTTAAGTTCCAATAATTAAATTCTCATTCAAGCTGTTTAGAAGTTTAATCGCAGAATAAGCAGCTAAAACACTTGTCTTTGGATTTATGGAGCATCTAACATTTTTAGTAATGGTCTTGAATTCACCAGAGTCCCCAATTACATGAACTTCATGCATATTTCGATCCACAGTTGGATCTGCGATTATTTTGACATCCACATCTTTTCCGCAAGCAATACTCAGCGCTGCTGCCACGTTTATATTTGTAGGAAATTCCATTACAGCTCTTGATGCTTTACCTTCATATAGAATGGTTTCCCCTTTAGCAGAAATTCCAAGAGATCTTGGTGGTTTTCTTGTTATAAGCGATGCTTTTTTAATTTTACCAATAGAAGCAGCTTTAATTCCGTCAAGACCTACAATTGCACCGGAGGGTGCATATATTTTAGCTTTATTTGATGCAGCAATATCTTCTAATTTCTTTTTAAGTTCAAAATCCATTAATGCCCCTATACTCATTATCAAAACATCTTTTCCCTTTTCAAGGACTTGGGGAATCACATCTGCAACAGCCTGGGGAGAAGCTGCTTCAATTACAAGGTCTACATTATTTAGCATGTCTTCAATTTCAATAACAACAGTTCCATCGACTTGAAAGGCTAAATTTTCAGCCCTTTCTATGTCTCTATCAAAAAAAAATTCCAGGTCAACGCCCAATTTGCCCTCAACAGCAAAATTAGTTATTATGTGGGCTATAGCGCCGCATCCTATAATCCCTACTTTCATATTTTCCCTATTGTTGTGCAGGAGGTGCTGCAGGGGCTGGAGTTGTTAAAACTTCAGGACTAATTAGGAGGATGTCTCCAACTGCCTGAACTCTATCATAAGGAATATCTATAGTTCCTTCTTCTTTAAGAGGCCTTATTTCATCAGCTTCAGGAACAAAACGCATGCTGGTTTTTATAACATCCCTTATTCCAACACTTCTTTTATCCTGAGCCATTGCCCTTGCTTTAAGAACTGACACTCTTCCTTTTTTAATGTTTAATATAACATCCTGAACTCTTCCCACGTATTTTCCTCGTGTTGTGTACACATCTAAGTTGTATAGGCTAGATAAATCGACCATTACTATCACCGCATCTTTTTTCCAAAATATTTATGAAATTTGAATAACTAAATAAGATTAGAATTATTTATATACTTAAATATTTCGAAAATTAGCTCATGGTTTTAAAATAAGATACATAAATGTATATGGATTCCAAATACATTAAATGAATAAAACAGATAAAAAAAATGGGAAAGGGGAATTAAATTTATAAAAATTAATGGATTTAAAATTTAGTAGTGATTACATGTGGGATACAAGCAAGGATTATCGATTACTGGTGGCTGAAAAATCAGTGGATTTATTTTTAAGAACAATAGAGGGGGCTAATTTAAAGGGAAGATGGAATAAAAGGAAAGTAATTCAAAATGCTAAGGATATGATCCCTGAAATCCAATCACTTTATTATTCTTATGTGGAACCTGTAGATCTGGCCCAGATGCCTCAAATTAATTCTTTAAAGGAAAAAGCAAATGAAATTATTGAAAATTTAGGTGGAGAAGGATGGTATAGGAATTTTCTTGATTTAGTTAGTAAAGATGAAAAAAGCAAGTTAGAAGAGGCTATCGCTAAAATAAGGTTTTTTTTAAATATAATTTTAAATATTGACAAAAGATTAGCCCTTGGAGAAATTGATGATCCAATCATTGCCATTGATCTTAAAGTGGGGGAAATTGTAAGTGTTGGAGGTCATCCAAAAGCAGATAATTTGCTTGTTTGCAATGTTAACATTAAAGAAAGAGCTATTACAGTTGTTACTAATGATTTAACTGTTAAAGAAGCAAATAAGGTTGCAGTTGCCATGCTTCCCCCTACAACTTTCATGGGAATTACAAGTGAAGGAATGTTTCTGGGAGCAGAGAATGGAATATTAAAAGACGCTCATGGAGATATTGGTGGAATGCCTAAAGGAATTCCTTTAGAAGCGCTTAATGAGGCGAGAAATTTTGTAGAAAGTTTCCTAAAATAATTAAATTTCCTATTTTTTATCCATTAATTTAAAAACTTCTTTATAATCTCCTGGACGAGTTTTAAGATCATTTACATTTTTATAAAGAGATTTAAAGAATTTTTCTGTTGCATTGCTCATTTTAGGATCTATATATTCCGATATTAATTCTATAACTTCTTCCATTTCTTCGCCCCGTCTTTTTGCATGCATAGAACTGCTTATTATTCTTGATATTGAAGAGTCCTTAAAACCTTCGCATTCTGTTTTTGCAATATATTTAAGAACTTCTTCATCGATTCCCATTTTATATGCACTATAAATTGTTTCAAAAAGTAGAGCTGAAATTCCCTTGGTAAATGAGCTTCTAAACATCTTTATGGCAGATGCTTGTCCTATTTCTCCCCCAATTACCTTTATATTCATTCCATAATTATTTAATTCAGTAAATTGGTTAGCATATTCTCCAGATGCAATTATAAGTGCATTTAATACTTTTTTAACACTTCCAATAATAGATGCATCCACTATTTTTCCATTATCTATAAAAGAGAGTGCTTTTTTTGTTGTTTTTGGTGAAACATTATTTATATCAACATAAATTCCATTGGTGTATTTCCCAACTTCTTGAGCTACTTTAATTGCTTGAAAAGGTGTTACAGTTGAAATTAAAATATCAGAAACTTCTGCAAGTTCTATATTTGTCTTATATAAATTTACACCTGATTTTCCTGCGAGATTCTTTGTTCTGGTGCTTCTTCCTTCAACACAAGTAGCTACAGTAGCACCATGTTCTTGAAGACCTTCTGATAATGTTGATGCAACTTCACCGAATCCTAAAAATCCTATTTTCATTATATTGCTCCAAATAATAATACATAAAGCATATAAATCCCTGAAATTAAAATAATTGAACCTGAAATAAGTCTTATGTGGTCCGAATATTTAATTAATTTTCTTAAATTTATCTGAGATATTCCTAATGATATGAAAAAGATTGTAAGTGAAAAACCGGCGCTAAATAACAGTATATTAAGTGTGCTGTATAAAATATTCCCTGTTGAAGCACTATATGCTATTACTGCAATTAAATATGATCCATAACATGGTGACCAGGCAAGAGAGGTTAAAAAACCCATTAAAAAAGACCGAATATTTTTATTTCCATGTTGAACTGGCTTATATGAAATTTTAAAAGCTTTTTTATTTAGAATAAATAAAATGCCAATTAAAATTATGATAATAGCTGCAATAAATCTGAAATAATAGAGATAATAATTAATTGCAGCTGTAAAAAGAACTGTAAATGTGATAATCAGGGTAAAAACTAAAAAGAATCCTAAAATAAAGGAAATGACTTCTGAAGCTTCCTGTTCTAATAGTGAATATCCAATTACAAGGGGGATAAGGGGCAATACGCATGGGGATAAAACTGAAGCAATACCCGCCAAAAATGAAAGTAAAAGTCCTATTTCCATATTATCCTCTTTAAAGTTGATTTAATAAAGTATCTGCATCAACATAACCTTCAATTCTTTTAATTTCTCCACCGTTTGAATCTAAAAACAGTAGAGCTGGATATCCATAAATTTTATAATTTGATGCGACATCAGGATACTTATCGGCATCTATTTTTGCGACAACATAATTTTTACTTAGTTTTTCCTGAACCTGAGGGTTTGATAATGTCGTTTCATCAAGCTGTTTACAGTAAGTACACCATGTGGTATAAAAATCTATAAAAATTGGTTTATTGGTTTTTTTAGCTTCATTTAGAGCTGAATTTAAATCTGTATGCCAGTTTAGTTGATTGTTAGGTATAGTAGTGGTTGCATCGCTTTCTGAACTTAATACAGCGTATCCCACAATTGCTGCAGTTAAAATGATCGGAATTAGGATAATCGTTTTTTGCATAAATATATATTTCCTATTAATTGAATAAAAAATTTCCCAATTTGATTTTTAAATTTAATTTTGAATTAAGATAGATTGAATAGCACGCTTTTTAAATAATTCATTTGTTAATATTTGTTTTTATATATAATACTCATTTTAGATTATTTATTACATTATTCGGGCGTAAGATTATTTTGTGTTGCTATTAAATAACGCTAATAACATAAAAAACATACATTTATTTTATATAATCTTCATAATTAATAATTAGAATTTTTAATTAAATTAAAAATGAAAAAGGAGGTAAGATAAAATGAATATTACTAAAATGAGAATAAATATAATTTTCCTTGTTTTAGTGAGCCTCGCAGTTGTGTTTTCCTTCGGTATTGGCACAGTTGCTGCAGATCAATCGCAGATCTATGTTAATACCGCAGGAAATGACTCATGGGATGGTCAATCTGCTACATGGAATGGTACTAGCGGGCCTAAATTCACAGTCAAAAACGCTACGAGCATAGTTGGGGCAAATGGAATAGTCTATATTGCTAATGGAATGTATAATGAAAATGGTATTAGCATTACCAAGAATATGAGCATTATTGGCGAAAGTAAACAAAATACCATTATAAACGGAACCAATACTGGTAGAATATTTGGTATTAGCAACACTGGTTTGGATGTTACTTTTGCTAACTTAACATTAGCAAATGGTAATGCCACTGGTTATGGTGGAGCTATCGCATCTGACAGTACATATGGAAGTCCCAATAAAATAACTATAAAAAACTGTATTTTCAAAGATAACAGAGCAAGTACTAATGGTGGAGCAATCCAGTTTTCTGGTCAATCCTCTAACCCACCTAATTTGACCATAAGTGATTCTACGTTCATAAACAATAGAGCTAATCAGGGAGGAGCTATTTCAAATGCAGCGAGTAGTTCAACCATAACTAACAGTGATTTTATAAGTAACTCTGCTGTCCTAAGAGGTGGAGTCATCTATAATAATTACGGATCATTTACAGTTCAATTTAGCAGATTTATTGGAAATACTGCAGCAAATGGAGCTGTTATTTGGAGCGATTACGGTGGAAATGCTCCATATAATTGGTGGGGTTCTAACACTGGTCCATCTGCAGGAGCAATCACTGCATCACCTGTATCAGTATTTAGTGAACCGTGGCTCGTTTTAACAGCCCCTACAGGCATAACTGTAGCTCCAAATAGCAATTCAGTCATAATTGGTAATTTACAGTATGATTCATGGGATACTTATCATGACCCAACTACAGAAGGTCACATTCCTGATGGAATACCTGTGACCTTTGCTGGTGATACATTAGGTAATATAAGCCCATTAAGTGGAGTTACCAGTAATGGTTTAATATTAGCTAATTTCACAGCTGGAGCTACTCCTGGTGTTTCTCATCCAATATTTTCAGTTGATGGTAGTGGAGCAATAGCAGGAAATGTCACTATAGCGGGTGTTACTCCAACTAATCTTGCGGTTAATCCAGCATCTGGCAATAATGGCAATTCAGTTAATTTAATTGCTACTCTAACTAATGGAAGTCCGATAAGTGGACAAACAGTCTACTATTACTTGAATGGAAGTTTATTGGGTAATGCAACAACTAATGGGTCAGGAATTGCTACATTACCTTATACAATTACTCAGGGCGTAGGAATCCATCAAATACTAGCTCAATTTTTGGGTGATGGAGTTTATTCTGGTAGTATAGGCACTAATAACCTGACTGTGAATTATATTCCAACCAATCTTGTAGTTAACGGTCCTGTAAACACTAATTACCGTGACGTGGTCAATTTAACTGCTACTCTAACAGATTTCACTGGAGGAGCATTATATGACAAAATGGTTTATTTCAATGTAAACGGTAACTATGCAGGTGCTGCAAAAACTAATGGGGCAGGTATAGCAACTTTCCAATACACTGTAACTCAAGGGGCTGGTATTTACCAATTATTAGCTACATTCTTAGCTGATACTGTATATTCTGGAAGTAATGCTACAAACAGCTTTACATTAACTCCAAGTACAACCAGCTTAACTGTTGAACCAAAAACAGGATATTATAATAACACTGTAAGTCTTACAGCCAATTTAACAGATACAGCTAATAATATACCTGTAAGTGGTAAAACAATTAATTTCAGCGTAAATGGTAACCCTGTAGGCAGCGCAACTACTGCTGCAAACGGAATAGCGACTCTGGCTTATAAACCACTACTAACTCAGGGCACTTACGAGATTTTAGCCCAATTTGCAGGAACTACTGGATATACTGGTAGTAATGGTACAAACAATCTGACCATTAATTTAACTCCAACAGGATATTATCCGCTTTCTACTACATTTTATGTGAATTACAACAACACAGTAAACTTAACAACCCGTTTAAGAGACAATAACTACAACTACTTAAACAACAAAACAGTAAGCTTCAGCGTAAACGGGACACCAATAGGAAGTGTAGTAACTAACACTATAAGTGGATCCGTAGGTACAGCAACAATACCTTTTACTGCTAATTTAACTCCAGGAACTTACCAGGTCCTAGTTCAATTTGCAGGAGATTCAATATACAATGCAAGTAATGTTACTTACAACCTGGTAGTGAATTATAACCCAACAAAACTCAATGTTACTGCAAAATCAGGTATCTATAATGGAAAAGTGAATTTAACTGCTACCTTAAAAGATACACTTAATACAGTCATGAGTGGTAAAACAGTTTACTTCTATGTAAACAATAGTTCTTCACCTATAGGTAGTGGAATAACCGATGCACTTGGTGTAGCGACTTATGAATACACTATAGCTCAAGGTGCAGGTGTTTATCCAATATCGGCCCAATTCTTAGCTGAAGGAGGATATAATGCAAGTACTAATAGTAGTACTTTAACTGTAAGCCCTGCTCAATCATATATGTCAGTCAATCCAGCAAGTGGTTACACTGGTGATAACGTAGCATTAACAGCGAATTTATGGGATATAAATGCAATTGCTGTTCCCGGTAAATTTATTGATTTCTACGTGGACAATATTATACAGGGTACAAGCCAAACAGATATTAATGGTGTTGCAACATGGATTTACACCATCACTCAGGGTGTGGGAGTTTATCCAGGGTTTATAAAAGCAGTCTTTGCAGTTGACCCATACTATCTTGGAGCAACAAGCTTTAACACATTAACTGTTATTCCAGATACAGTTGCTCCTACTGCAAACGCTACACCTGCTGGTGGATTGTATAATTCTGCTCAGAATGTGGTTTTAGCAGCTAATGAGCCTGCTACTATTTACTATACCACAAATGGTAGTGATCCAACTACAGGTAGCACACAGTACACAGGACCTATTGTTATTAGTGCAAATACAGTTCTAAAATTCTTTGCTGTGGATACTGCGGGTAATCCTTCAGGGATTTACACAGAAACTTACACTATAGATACAGTTGCTCCTACTGTAACAGCTAATCCTGTTGGTGGATTGTATAATACTACTCAAAATGTAGTTTTAACTGCAAATGAGTCTGCAACTATATATTACACAACAGACGGTAGTGATCCAACAACAAGCGCCACTAGATTAACTTATTCCGGGCCAATAGCTATAAGTGCAAATACACTATTGAAATTCTTTGCAGTAGATACCGCCGGTAATCCTTCTGGAATTTTCACTGAAACATATACTATAGACACAACAGCACCAACAGTAACTGCTAATCCAGTCGGAGGCACTTATAGTGATATTCAGACTGTAACTTTAACTACAACTGATGTAAACCCAACAACAACTTATTACACTACAGATGGCAGCAATCCACAAACAAGCAGCACAAGAAAGAAATATGCGGGCCCAATTTCAATAAGCACCACAACCACACTTAAATTCTACGCAATCGACGCTGCAGGTAATCCATCACCAGTGTACACTGAAACATACACAATAAACCTTGCTCCTGCTGATTTAAGGACTGAAACAGTCACTACAAACGGAAATACTGCAACTGGAATAACAAACTATCCTGTAAGCAGTATAGTTAAAAATTACGGTGGAACTATTACAAAAACATTCTATGTGTCTTACTACCTATCTACTGACCAGTATAAGAGCAGTAATGATCGCTACATTGGACATGCAACAGTAAACGGTTTAGCCAGTGGTTCATCAGTTAATGCACAGATATTGGGTTTAATACCAAAAGATTTAGCACAGGGATACTATTACATTATCGCAGTTGCTGATTCAACAGGAATTATACCAGAACCAAATGAAGCAAACAACATTAAAACCAGCCCAAGTAGAATCTTTATATGGAGACCTGATCTAAGCGTTCAAACAGTTACTCCGAGCGGTAACACTGCAACTGGTATAACAAACTATACAGTAAGCAGCACAATCAAAAACGGTGGGTCAATCACAACAGATACATTCTACGTATCCTACTACCTCTCAACAGACACTACTAAGAGTAGTAATGACCGATATATAGGACATGCTACAGTAAATGGTTTAAATGGCTGGTCAACAACCACCGCAACAGCAAACTGCACAATACCTAAGGATATTGCACAGGGAAACTATTACATCATCGCAGTTGCCGATTCCACAGGAATTATACCAGAATCCAACGAAGCAAATAACGCTAAAACCAGTAGCAGCAGGATTTTCGTGTGGAGACCTGATCTAAGCGTTCAAACAGTAACAACTGGTGGAAACACTGCAAGAGGCGCAACAGGATACTCAGTTAGCAGCACAATCAAAAACGGTGGTTCAATTACCACAGATACATTCTATGTGTCATATTACCTGTCTACAGACACTACTAAGAGCAGTAATGATGTGTATATTGGGCATGCTACTGTTAATGGTTTGAATGGCTGGTCAACAACCACTGCAACAGCAAACTGTACCATACCAGTAAATATCACACCAGGAAACTATTACATTATCGCAGTAGCTGATGTTACTGGAGTAATACCGGAATCAAATGAAACAAATAACAATAAGGTCAGTGCAACAAGAATCTATATATCCTAAAATCTTTTTTTCTTTTTATTTTCTTGTATTTGTCAAAATAAGCCTCTAAAAAAAAATAAGATCTTATATTTAATTTTATTAATACATAAAAACTTAATTTAGAATAAGTTCAAATCAAGACATTTTTTTTACCATTTCTTCAAGATATTTCACATGTTCCCTAATCTGTTTTAACTCTTCATCTTTTTCGTTGAATTTGGACATGAGCATTTCAAATTCAGAGCTAGCTCCGTCATTAGGGTTTTCAAGTCTGAGGAATTCTAAAGAGATAATGTACTGATTTTTTAGATTTTCAAGAGTATTTGGATTGTTTATTTTATAGCCTAATAAACTATCGATTGTAATCTTATTCAAGCCCGCTTTATACATAGATTTTTCGAAGGTTTTTCTCAGTGTTCCAGAAGTGAAGAATCTTCTTTTTCCCTCTAAATGCTTGAAGCCAGCTTTGTCATTTATACGTTTAAAAATTGCTCCATGAACAGATTTTGTAAGTGGCTTATTCCATGTATTTACAAATAGGGGATCTTCAAATGATTTAATTGGTTTGTTATTCATTTCCCTTTCCATTAAATAGTCTAATATTGCATGGGTTGATTCTGGAGAGTTAAAAGTAGTGTAATATATTCCCGACTTGAGTTTCTTTATTTTCCATGTGCCTACTGGTTCATGTATTTTATTAATTTTAGATGTCACTATTGATAAATCTAATTTCTCCTCTTTGCTTAAATCTAAATATTCATCTACAGAATTAATAAAATCCCCATAAGTTAGATATCTTAGTTCTATAGCACCCATACTTGAAGTAAAATGAAGTAAAATAATTGATTTATCTCTCAATCCAGAAATTTGGACTGCTTTTTTAACATGATTTATAGTGGGTATTCCAATAATTAGATTTTCATTTTCAGAAGTAGCAGGATTATTGATATTAGGCATATCGATATTAAATTCTTTAAAAAACGCTTTTAAAGTGTCATATCTGTTTTTAATAGTATTAAAGGATTTACCTTCTTCTTTTAATACATCTAAATAGGTTTCTATATTATTGTATACTTCATGTTCTTCTGATTTTAAATTATGCTCTTTCAGGGCTTCTTCGATTAATTTTGCTGGGGTTTTACCGATAAACTCACAGAAATCACTTAATCGCCGGGAATATATAATTTCAGTAGATTCCCTAAGTTTTCTTTCTTTAATAAAGTTTTTGAATCTTTCATCATTTTTAATATTTTGGGGTGATATTTTCATTTTTATCACTCTAACTGAATAAGCCTACATTTATTTAGTATAATGTTTGATAATATCTTTTTATATAATTTACTAAATACTAACTTGTTAACTATGTATATTCAAAGGTGCGTTCATCTGGTTCTTCCTTTTTAGATTCTTCTTTAATCAAATTGTTAATCATACCCATCATATCATATAAAATAGATTTAGTTATTTTTTCTCTTTCTATAATGGCTTTTTCCACGCCTTTGCGAGCGTTAATATCTGTAATAACACAAATTACACCAATATAATTACCTTTGGTATCTGTTATTGGGCTTGATGCAAGTAAAGTCCAGAAAGATGAACCATCTTTACAAATAAATTTAAATTCATTCAGTCCATTTAGTCCTTTTTTCCATTTAGACATGAATTTATGTATATTTTTTTGTCTTTTGGTATCTATGAACTGAGTGAGACTAACATCTAACATTTCTTGAGCAGAATAACCTAATAGTTGCATAGTACGTTGATTAAGATATTTAATTTTGTTTTCTATATCTAACAGAAATACGCCAGAATTTGCGGCCTCTAAAATAAGTTTATATCTCTCTTCACTTTCCCGAAGTTCATTCTCAGCTTTTTCCTTTGCAGCTCGCAAACGAAGATTATTTATCCCAAAAGCAAGATCATTAGCCAGCTCCATAAGTAATTTAATTTCGTCATCCAAAAATGAATCCGGTTCTCTTGCGTAAATTGATATTGCACCCAATGTCTTAGGATCTGCTATTAAAGGAAGAACAATTGACGAAGCAAAGCCCCTTTTTAAGGCATCTTCACGCCAGGCTTCAAAGTTAGGGTCTGTAGACATATCTTTACATCCACAAGGCTTACCTGTACGTATAGCTGTGCCTGTTGGCCCGCGACCACGTTCATTATTTGCCCAGGTAACATTCAAATTTTCAATATATCCCTCATCAAAACCAAATTGCGCCACTGGTCGAACTGTTTTACTTTTATCATTTTCTGCATAACCTATCCATACCATGGCATGACCACAATCTTTTATAATGATCCTGCACACTTCATCTAAGTATTCTGCCTCATCTCTGGCATGTATCATCGCATGATTACTATTACTAAGCGCTCGGAGAGTATTATTGAGACGTGCAAGTTTTTCGCCCTGATTATGGAGCTCTTCATTTGCTACATTAAGTTCATTACTTGTGATCCTTAATTCTTCATTTGAGATTTCTAATTCATAGGTAAACTGCCGTGTTAAATTTAATAATTCCTTTATTTGTAATTCAGTTTCCTTACGCTCAGTGATATCATAGTAGGTGCAGATAATCATATTAATGTGGTTATTGATATCTAATATGGGTTCGGCACTTACTAACATCCAGGTAAGTCTATTAGTCCCTGGATTCTGTACTCTGACGAGCTGATTCTGTACAGACTTACCAGTTATCGCTGCTTTCCGTACCGGGTGCTCATCTATGTGAAGTAGTTTGCCATCTTCTCCATATACTTCCCAAAGGCTCCAATTCTGGCTGTTTATGTTTAGAATATCGATTTCATTATCCAATCCAAACATTTGCATAAATTTAGGGTTAACTACGACGAATTTACCATTTTCATCCACCAATGCTACTCCTAATTGCAAGTTCTGGATAAGTACACGGAAACGAGTTTCATTGGTCTTCAATTCATTTCGTTGCTGTTGAAGATCTTGATTTAAAGAATGAAGTTCTTCTGTAGTGGATAGCAATTCTTCATTTGAAGATTCTAATTCGTCAGCAAATTGTTTTATCTGGTTTAATAAGTTTTGTTTCTGTTTTTCTCTTATCTTTCTTTCCATTGCTGTAGCTACATAGTCAGTAATTGTTTGCATTAATTCAAGTTCCTCTCCATTAAAATTAGACTTTAACTTTGTTCCGAATGAAAGAGTACCTATGGTAAGTCCTTTTGAAATAATAGGATGACAAGCATAAGCTTTTAATCCTAAAGATTTGACCAGTTCAGTTTGTTCATCTGTTATTTCCTGAATATCTTCAGCCACTATCTGGCAACCATCACGAACAACACAACCACAAATTGATGTACCTAAATCAAGCCATTCAATGGATTTACTGGTTTTCTCAGGAACTCCTGCATAGGCATTTAAGTGTAAACAATGCTTTTCATCTAAAAGATAATTAAAGAATACCTGGCAATTTAGATAATTCATAACTTCCTTACAAATTGCTGAAACAATTTTTTCAGGAGTATTACTGGATAAAAGCATACTTGCTGCATTTGAGAGAAGTTTATATTTTTTCTTATTTTTAACCAGCTCTTTCTCAACTTTTTTTTGCTGGCTGATATCATGGATTATAGAATAAAGTAGTTTTTTATCTCCAATTGTAACTGGGCCACTATAAACATTTACATCTTTTATTTCACCGTTAGCTAAACGATGTTGAAATATAAAATGCATTTCCTTTTCAGATTCTGCTTTTTGCATTTTAGCTAAAACTTCTTTATTATCTAAAATGTTAATTTCATTAATATTCATTTGAAGCAGTTCTTCTTCATTGTAACCATAGAAAGAAAGGGCAGCATCGTTAGCATCGATAATTTTCCCACTTTTTGGGTCAATTAGGAGCACTGCAACATGATTTCTTTTAAATATTCTATTATATAGCTCTCCATAATTTTTAAGTGATTCAGGTTTTTTACCTTCATAAATGTCAAGAAGAGTTACCTGGATCTGATTTAGCTTTCCATCTGTATCAAATAATGGTTTTATTTCTGTACATGCATTAAAATGAACTCCATATGGTCGAATAAACTCAAGTTTACAGTTTTGAATTATCTGAGTTTCCAATGCTTTCTTCAAAAATTTGGAAAATATCATCTGAGAATTATCCGTTAAGAAAAATACGAATGCAGTATTTATAATGATTTCTCTTTTTGTATTAAGTAAAGTGATACATTTTAAATTGACTTCAGTAATTAATCCCTCTTTATTTAGCATAAAAATGCCAATAGGTAGTGAATTGTAAAGATCATTGTATTTATTTTGTGATTTTTCTAATTTTTCCTGAGTATTGCCAATTTTTTTATTCTGTAGCTCTAATTCGACATGATATGTTTGTAATTCATTAATTAAATCATAAACATCATTAGGAATTCTGTCTTTGAATTTATGATTGGCCATTTTTTCTATATGCTTAATTAATTCACTATACTGGACTTCTGAAACGTTATTTACCATTTTAATGCTCCCTAACTGGAGGTATAATGTTCAAATCCCTTCAATTTATCATATCTTTATTAAAAATTTTTTCTGCTAAAGTTATTTATAAATATTTTTAAATCTTTTTAAAAATAGAAATGCACACTGGGTTAGAACGGGATATTGGAACTTAAATTAGTATTTAAAATTAGAAAACTTAAATTAGTATTTAAAATTAGAAAAATTAATTTTCAATTTAATCGGTTATTAATTCCAATGTATAACTTAAAAATGGGATATCAGGGGATTAAAAAAGAATTTGTAATACTCATATTTGTGTCATTTTTGGAGGCGACACATATTCCCCTGATATCTTTTGGTTGGTGTTAACATACAGCAATCCGGAGGCGGTGTTAATTGGATTTTTGCATATTATTCACGAAGATATATTAAATTCTGATTTTATTCTTAATTATTAATTGTACATTATAGTAAATAAATGTTCGCTTTTGAAGACATAAACTGGTTTAAAAATTAATTAAATATCCAGATCAATTAAAGAAGTTTTTATGAATCAAGAAAATAAAATGATATAGTATTAAAATGAAAAATGAGCTTAATTAAAGTTTCAAAACAACATTATCGCCGACATTTACTCCAATATCCTTTGCAATAGCGTTACATTTAGCATTAAGTAAACAAAATACGGGCTTATTTCCTAAATTCATTGCAGTTAGACCTTCGTAGTTACCAAGGCCCTTAGATATAACCATATCTGAATTTTTAAAAATCTCCTTAAATTCATCAGATATATCGGCATATAATATTCCAATGGAGTCTGTTCCTGTAGAAACCAGGTTTGCTACTTCATCGAGCTTTATTTGAAGCGCATCCTCTATACAGGCATCGTTTAATATTGGCTTTTCCTTTAAAGCAACAGTAACTTCAACATCATAATCTTTAAGCTTTTCTATGAGCAATTTATCGAAAACGATTTCACCATTATTATCTGCTAAGTAAAGAACATTTTTTGAGGAATTCAGTCCCTTTTCAAGCTCAACAGCATGGTTTAAAGCAATATTGTCATTCATATTCTGGATTATTCCCTTTTCAATATCAAAATCAACTCCCAGAGCTCCAAAATCAATTATATTTCCTACTATAGCAACTTTTACATAAGTTTCAAGGTTATCTTTTTCCTTTATAATCTTCTTAATTTTTGGGAGGAATTTCAGGGCTATTTCGTTGCCTTTTTTCTTTTCTGCATTGTAAGGATCATTATTACATGTTCTATCCTTAATAGTTCGATGGATTTTTGTTCCAATCTCATTAGAAACTGCATCTGACATGAACTCACTATAAATTATTCCTACAATTTCTTCCATTACTTCCATTTTAAGATCTTCATCTTCTGTAGCTAAATCAAGTGCTTCTTTTGCCTGTCTCAGGAAACAGGGTGCGCATTCGTAGTAAACTTTCATATGGTTCCTCATTCTATTTTTATAGTCCATTTTAATATTATTCTAATTTAAACCATTCGAGGGGCTGGAGATAAACAAAGGATAAAAATGACAACAATAAAAATTGACAGGATTTTCCTGCTTCTGCTCAATTTTGAGATATTGTCTAAAGCTCCAGGGTGCCCTTTAGAAGTGAATAAAATAAATGCCATTAAAACTGCCATAAAATACCATTTAAGGTATAATGTTATGATTATTCCGGCTATTGACAGGTATAAATGAATCTTATTATTAAAGAGAGATCTTGAAACGTGTCCTCCATCCAGAAATGCAACAGGCATAAGATTAAGCATTGTGACGATTATTCCAACCCATCCTGCAAAGGCAATGGGATGAATATATAATTGGTAACCTGAAGGTATTTGGGGAGCAATCGGAGTCATAATGATCTGCAGTAAAAGGGGAGGATCAAAAAGAATGGATCCCTGCTGTAAAGGAGCAACATGGGAAAGATAAATCCCTATTATCAGTACTGGAATTGTCATTATGATTCCGGCAATGGGTCCGCTAACTCCAAGATCAAAAAGGGCATTTTTTGTAGGTATCGCTGATTTTATATTTATTACGGCTCCAAATGTCCCAATTGGAGGGAATCCAGGTACAAAATAGGGTAAAGTAGATTTAATGCCATGTTTTCTTGAAGCTAAGAAGTGTGCAGTTTCATGAGAGCCAATAATTGCTAAAATTGCTATTGAAAATGCCATTCCTTCCCAGATGCTTCCTCCAAATAGATAACCTGCAAAAAAAGTAGTTACAATAGTTACTAAAAGAAGCAATATGTTTAAATGTATCTTTGATTCACTGTGTTCTGGTTTTTCAACTATATTAATTTTATAATCATCTTCATATTCATCAATAAAGGGTAAATAACCGATTTTATCCAGATCTTCGACTAATTGAACGAATTTACCCCTATCATAATCCCAGACTATGAAATAAAAACTTTTTTCGTTAATAGATGTACTTTTAATGCTGAAATACTTTGAAACATAATTTTTGATTAGATCAGTGATTTCCAATTGTTCACATCCAGAATTCAGGCATTAGAGCAATATTTCATTTTATTTGTAACTAAATTATATATAAATTTATTTGAATATTATCAGCCACCATAAATAACGCGAATAACCTCAATTATGTCCCCATCCTCAGCAATTTCTTCTTCCATTACAATTTCATTGTTCTTTTTAACTACAACTGTTTGAGAGGAGATATCCATCGTATCCATTACTTCTTTAATGGTCATATTTCCCTGAATTTCTACTGTTTGTTTTTCATTACCATAGATTACTGTGATTGTCACTTTTATTCCTCGTTATTTATTTTTTTAGAAAATAAGCAGGCTCTGCACAGTTCATGAGACGCTGGCTCGCCGCAGTTTATGCACATTCCAATTTTCACTTTTTTTCCTGAAAATTCTTTTTTTATTGCTGGTTTAATTTTATCAAAGCCTTTAAGAGTTGAAAACATTATTGTAGGATGATTAACAGATAATTCTTTTATGAAGCGTCCTACTTCTCCTCTAAATGACTCTCTTGAATAGGGACATTCATCAAAATGGACATCAAGTTCACGAGCAATTGCATACAGAGCTACTTCTTTTTCAGGAATTTCACGGAGGGGTTTTATTTTAACGGTGAATTTATCACTTTTTGGCTCTGATTTGGCCCCAATCCGTGTCAAATTATCTATATTACCTTCAAGGTAGTTCATGAGTATGGCCTGGGTTTCATCGTCAAGATTATGTCCTGTTGCAATTTTGGTGGCCCCTTCTTCCCTTGCAATTTTATTTATGATCCATCTTCTAAATACTCCACAGTATGTACAGGCTCCATGCTCTCTGCAGTCATCTGTCATAATTTCATCGAGTGTTTTTCCAAAATAATCCTTAATTGATGCAATTCTATGGTCTAGGCCTAATTTGTTTGCATTTTTTACTGCAATTTCAACTCCATGCTCTCTGTAACCTTCTATTCCTTCATCTATGGTTATTGCAAAAAGATCAATTATATTACGCTCGTAAAGTGAGTTAAGAATATCGAGAACCATTACACTATCTTTACCACCTGAAAGGGCAACTGCAACTTTATCTCCCTTTTCAATGAGTTTATTTCTGCGTATTCCCTTCAAAACTTTATCTGTAATGGATTCAATAAAACATTCTTTACAGAGTATTTGCCCTGAGGCTTTTCTATGTATTATTACTGGCGTAGCACCGCATTTTGTGCATTTTTTCATTTTAGTGCTCCAAATTACTTTTATTTATTATTGCCCTATTGAGCTTAAATTATCTTTTTTATTTAATGATACCATTGATAAAAGTTTCTTATATATATTAAAAAGTCAGGGAACTTAATAATAGATAACTATATGTTATTAAACTATCATATTAAATTAATAAGTAATAATATTATTACTTAACGTATTAAGAGATTATTAGTGAAACATGAGGTGAAACAGATGATCAAAAAGATATTGCCGTTTTTGCTAATTTTGCTGGTTGCATTAACAGCTGCAGGGGCTGTTAGTTCAGTAAAACCAGTTTCTACTGCAGATCTAGGTACATTAACAGTAACATTTTCCTGTGGATGTACAGATTCTGCAGATGGATACCGAAATGGAAATGGAGGAGGAGCTATCCATTACAAAATTGGACCGCACAATTATCCAGTAAAATCCGCTGTCCTAACTTTTGATGATGGCACAACAGTTACATGGAATAAAAAAAATGGCCTTGAAAATGCTCGTATTCCATTTGGATACAAACTAGCTAACTGGCATTGGATATACACTCCGTCAGGAGTATTAACAATAAGTGACGTTACAGGGCTTTGTCCAATATGTCCGTGTCCATGCTAAATATTTTTACAAATTGAATACTTTAGATTTCTAAGGTAACTTCTTTCTTTTTACAATTAATATTCTAATTTTTTAAACAATGTAAAATCCTGAACATAATCTTTATTAAGTGCAGCTGCTATTTCTGCCTTTTGAAGCTCAGCACCAAGATATGTAGCATGTTCAAGTCTTGAGATAAGTCCTCTTTTAATTATCTCGTCATAAACAGCTTTAGCGGTTTCTCCTTTGATAATCACATCTGGCTTCATCTTAACATAGTGAACTGCCTTAATAAAACCATTATCTATCATAATTTTAAAGCTTCCATGGGGATCTTGAGTGAATTTATAGTCTTCTCCACCTTCTATAATCGGTGCATCAATTTTTTCTGTAATTAGTTCTCCCTTACGTTTATCCTTCAAGACTATAAGGTTTATTCCAAGGTCTTTGGGGATAGATCCTCTATTTTTAGCTAAAAACATCATTTTAGAAGAAACTGAAAGTTCATGAACGCTCCCAATAGTTTTACCACTTTCTTCGGGTGTAAACAATATACTTGCTCCAAGTTCCATTGCAATCCCTGAAAGCAAAGAATTAACCCCAACAGAATCTGTATCAAGTAATTCTGTTACGTTTCCAACTCCAAAAAACAAAGGAACTTCGTTTCTTTTTTTAAATTCATGGCAGGCAATTATAGATTCTACTATGCTGTGGCTGTTAACTGGATCAAGTATCAGGTCTGCAATTACATCGATTTCATTGCATTTTGTTATTAATTCTTCAAGGGCATTAACACGATCTTCAATAGTTTTGGGAGTCCAGTTTTTGCTGAAATTGGTTGGTAGAATAACTGCAGGGATATTTTTTTCCTCCATTAAAGGCAAAACCTCATTATAGTTTCCAAGATCAAGACTTAAAACCATATCAACTCCAGATTCAATCGCTGCTTTGATCTCAATAGGATTCAATGTATCTATGCTCACAGGAATACCGTTCAGGTTTTCTTTTAATGTTTTAACCATTTCAGGGATCCTATGGGTCAGTGTTTCTCCGGCAATCATTCCAATGTCAATCATTTGAGCGCCTGATTCTACAAAATATTGTGCACGCTTAATTAATTCTTCTTTACTTAGAAGGGGTGCATTTGCTATTTCGGCTAAAACTCTCATTGGAAAATCTTCCCCAACAGGTAAATTACCTACAAGAATGTTTTCGGGCTTTTTCAGAAGTTTTTCTCTATTAGCATTATTTTCAAAGTCTTCTATAAATTTTAAAGCTCTTTTTTGAAGTTCTTCTTCAATCAATCTATCTGCAGGAGTCTTTGATGAAAGTTCCAGTTCATCAATCATATCCAGGACTATGTTCAAATCTGCAGCGCTTGTTGATCCTTTATATGTTGGAATACCTGTTTCTAATTCTATTTTCCTAACATCTTTGCGAATAAGACCGGGAGTGATGATCATGTCAAAAGAATCCAGAATTGAATTTTTAATGTTTTTAATCTCTTTAAGTATCCTTTTTGGGGTTAAAAAAGCCGCAATAGGCGTATCTATTGTATAAACATGTACATCCTGTTTTGATTTCTTTGATGCATTAATGACTGCGTTACTTGCTAATTTCCCAGTTATGATAAGAACTTTCATAGAATACCTCTAAATAGGACTTTGAGCTTTTAAATTAATTATATATGCAATATAAACGTTTATTTTATTCTGAAATCTTTAAGTATTCATTTCTATTGTTTTTTATTAATTGCAAAATTTTTTATTTATTGTTGTATAAGTTCATGTGCAACATTTATATATATAATAATTTATAATGATTATACATGAGGAATGGAGGTACACTATGATCGAAATCCGATTTCATGGACGTGGAGGACAGGGTGCAGTAACTGCTGCTGAGATATTAGCAAAAGCAGCCTTTGAAGATGGAAAATATTGCCAAGCATTCCCATTCTTCGGCGCTGAGCGAAAAGGCGCACCAGTAATGGCCTTTACAAGAATAAATGATAACCCAATAAGAAGAAGATATCAAGTTTATAATCCTGATCATGTTGTTGTTTTGGATGATACTCTTTTAGAAGCTGTAGATGTATTATCTGGACTTAAAGAAGGTGGAAAAGTAGTTATAAATACAGTAGATGATGTAAATCTTGGACAAAATGTAGATTACTATAGTATTGATGCTACAGGTATTGCATTGGATATTTTAGGAGTTCCAATAGTTAATACAGTTATGTTGGGAGCATTTGCCAAAGTAACTGGCATAGTTTCACTGGATTCCCTTGTAAAAGTAACTAAAGAAACTTTCCCTGGAAGAATAGGTGAAAAGAACGCTGAAGCAGTTAAAATAGCGTATGAACAAACTAAATAGGTGATTTCATGACAGCCGTAGGAGCAACTGTTAAAGAACCTGGAAGCAGTGTTAAAAATAAAACAGGAAGTTGGAGAACATTTAAACCTGTTTTAGATAAAGATAAATGTATTGATTGTGAAAATTGTTTTTTATTCTGCCCAGAAGGGTGTATAACCAAAGAAAATGAAATAGATTATGATTATTGTAAAGGATGCGGTATTTGTGCCGAAGAGTGTCCGGTAAAAGCTATTAAAATGGAGAGAGGATAAAATGAAAGTTATTACAGCAAACAGGGCAATTGCAGAAGCAGTTAAGCTTTCAAAACCAAAAGTTGTACCAGTTTATCCCATAACTCCCCAAACAACCATCTCTGAATATCTTGCAACTTTTGTTGCAAATGGAGATCTACCTGCAGAATATATAAGAGTGGAATCAGAACACAGTGCAATAAGTGCAGCAGTAGGTGCATCTGGTACTGGAGTTAGAGTTTTTACAGCAACCTCTTCACAGGGTTTAGCATTAATGCACGAGATATTATTCGCAGCAGCAGGACTTAGAAACCCAATAGTTATGGGAAATGCAAACAGGGCATTATCTGCCCCTTTAAGTATATGGAACGATCAACAAGATTCAATTTCCCAACGAGATACCGGATGGATGCAATTCTTTGCTGAAAGCGCTCAAGAAGCACTGGATCTTGTATTGCAAGCTTATAAAATTTCTGAAAACGAAAATGTACTCCTTCCAAGTATGGTTTGTGTGGATGGATATTACCTTACTCACACTGTTGAACCAGTTGATATTCCAACACAGGAAGAAGTAGATGAATTTTTACCGCCATATCGACCAAAACATGCCTATCTTGATCCAAAAGATCCTATGTCACTTGGAACATTTACAGATCCAAATTATTACATGGAAGCAAGATACGATATGGAAGTGGCAATGGAAGGAGCCAAGAATATAATAAGAACTGTTAATAAAGAATTTGAAGAAAAATTCGGGCGTAAATACGATTTAGTTGAAAATTACATGTGTGATGATGCTGAAATAATATTGGTAGCCATGGGATCTATTTGCGGTACAATAAAGGCAGTTATAGACAATATGAGAAAAGAAGGACACAAAATTGGCTTACTAAGGGTAATAGCCTTTAGACCATTCCCTAAAGAAGATATATACAGTACTGTAAAAAATGCAGATAGAATTGCTGTACTGGATAAAAACATATCCTTTGGTATTGGAGGAGTTCTCTTCAATGAGATCAAAGCTAAGATGGATGTAGATGCCAGAGGCTTTATCTTAGGTCTTGGGGGACGTGATGTATCCAACGACGATATAAGAAATATAATTAAAATTACAAAAGAGTCAACTGAAAGCGATAAAATTAATTGGATCGGACTAAAAGAGGAGGAAGTGTAAAATGGAAATACCTGAACAAGAATTTCTTGCTGCTGGGCACAGAGGTTGCGCTGGATGTGGTGCCACCATAGGTGCAAGGCTTGCACTTAAAATGCTCGGTGAAAACACAGTAGCAGTATCTGCAACAGGATGCTTAGAAGTTATTACAACTCCATACCCTGAAACATCATGGAAAGTTCCATGGATTCACGTTGCATTCGAAAACTCTGCAGCTGTAGCCTCCGGAGTTGAAAGAGCACTTAAATCTCAGGGAAAAGACGATGTTAACGTAGTTGTCTTTGCGGGAGATGGTGGAACAGCAGACATAGGTCTTCAATCACTTTCTGGAGCAATGGAAAGAGGACATAGAATCATTTACATATGTTATGATAACGAAGCTTACATGAACACAGGAGTTCAAAGAAGTGGAGCAACACCGTATGGTGCATCAACAACAACATCACCTCACGGAAAAGAAAGCTTTGGTGAAGATAAGCCAAAGAAAAACATTCCAATGATTATGGCAGCCCATGGTGTGCCTTATGTTGCAACAGCATCAATTTCATATCCTGAGGATTTCATGAAAAAGGTTAAAAAAGCTGCAGAAATGGAAGGACCAGCTTATATTCACCTACATCAACCATGTACAACTGGATGGGGTTACGATCCATCAAAAACCATAGAGATGGGAAGATTAGCTGTTGATACTGGTGCATGGATACTTTATGAGATAGTTGACGGCGAATTTAAGGTAACATACAGACCACTTCAAAGGAAACCTGTAAATGAATACTTAAATGCTCAGAAACGGTTTAAACATCTTGCAGACGAAGAAAAAGAGAAAATACAAAATTATGTTAATCAAGTCTGTGCTGAACTTAAAATATAGGGGGTAAAAATCTTGGAAAAGATATTAATTCAACCAGAGATTTGCGATGGCTGCATGGATTGTGAAGAAGCATGTAAAGAACTTCATGGCACTTCATGTATAATGGTCAGAGAAGTTGAAGGTTCTTACTACCCAATAATATGTCAGCACTGTGAAGACGCTCCCTGTGAACGAATATGCCCTACAGAAGCCATGGGAAATACTACTATTGACCATGAAAAGTGCATTGGATGTTCATTGTGCATGTTGATCTGTCCATTTGGTTCAATTTCAATGTATGAGCGCAAGTCATATAAATGTGATCAGTGTTTAGATCTGGATACACCAGCATGTATAAAAGCATGTTCTAAAAGGGCAATTAGTCTTGTAGATGCTGAAAAAATGAAGCTTGAAAAGCAAGCTAAACACATCGAAAAGATTGCAGGCATTAATAAAAAGACCAAAAAGAAAACAGGACTGATTAATGTTTTAACACATGGTACAAGGGCAAAGGATGCTCTTAAATAGGAGGCAGAACATGAGAGAATTAATTTCACGACCAGAACTCTGTGAAGATTGCGTAAAATGTGAGCGAGAATGTCCTCAAAACGCAATAAGGGTTATAAATGGTGTTACAATTCATTGTTTACACTGTGCACCTGATAGAGCTCCATGTTTAACAGTTTGTCCAGAAGAGGCCATTGGAGAAATAGACGGCGCAATCATCATCGATGAAGATGTATGCATAGGTTGCGGTCTCTGCAGAGATGCATGTCCTATTGGGGCCATTCACGTTGATGAAAATGGAATTGCAAAGAAATGCAACCTCTGTATTGGTGAGGAGAAGCCTCTTTGTGTGCTTACATGCCCAACTGGCGGTCTATGTATGGATTCAGAGGAAATGGTTTCTGATAAACGTGAAAAGGTAGCTAAAGAACTGGAAAGGCTTAAATTAATCATGAAATACTGATTAAACATTTTTTAATTTATTTTCTAAATTTTTATTATTTATTCACTTTTTTCATTAAATGAGCTTGATTTTGAATAAAATTTATAAATATTCATCTTTAAATTATTCTAAGATGATATCATGATTACTCAAAGTACCATAGAAAATACAATTTTCAATTTATTTAAAGAAGCAGTTATCAAGCTTCCTGATGATGTAAAGATTGCACTTCAAGATGCCTATAAAAACGAGGATCAGGAGATTGCCAGGCTAAATCTTAAAGCTATTCTTGATAATATTGAAGCAGCTGAAAAAATGGGAGTTCCCATGTGTCAGGATACAGGTCTTCCCATTGTTTTTGTTAAACTTGGCCCTGTAGAGGTTGAAAATCTCTATGAAGGAATAAGAAAAGGAGTCAAAAAAGCAACAGAAGAGGTTCCACTCAGACCAAATGTTGTGGATCCAATAACAAGGAAAAATACTGGCACTAATACTGGTAATTTAATGCCTCAAATTGATATTGAGCTTATTGAGGATGAAATGATAGAATTCACTGTTTTTCCAAAGGGAATTGGCTCAGAAAATAATAATGCCCTTAAAATGGCCTTACCTGGCGAAGGAATCCAGGGAATAAAGAGATTTGTTTTAGATACAGTGATTGCTGCCGGCGGAAAACCATGTCCCCCAATCATTGTTGGTGTTGGAATTGGAGGATCGTCTGATCTGGCCATGAAAATTGCAAAAAAAGCATTGCTTGGAAAAATTGGGGAAAGAAATCCAGATAAGCAAATTGCAGAACTTGAAGAGAATATTTTGCGCCAGATAAACGAAACAGGCATTGGTCCTATGGGTCTTGGTGGTAAAACCACAGCTCTTGATGTTAAGATTCTTACTGCAGACACTCATACCGCAGGGCTTCCAATAGGAGTTTGCATTCAATGCTGGGCTGGAAGACAGGCTAAAGCTGTTTTAAAACCATAACTTAATTAAAAAAATATTTGAAAAAAGAAAGTAACCAGTATTCACCTACGCATAGGTTTTTCTCTCATTCCCTACCCATAGATTCTTTTCTAAGGATTATTCTTTCTCCAACAGTTTCAACCATGTTGAATGGAATTATCCTTTCTCTACCTCTTAATCGGCCGCCTTCATGAAGAACTATCGCAGATATCCTTTGAGAATCAAAGTCTACATCAACATCCTCCACTTTACCAATTTCATGTCCTGTTGAGTCTAAAACTTCTCTTCCAATTAATTCATCTTTTATTTTCAATTAAGTCACCTCTTAATTACTTTTATTTCAATGTGTCTAAAATTTACCACAAACAAAGATTCTAATATGGATAAGTAAATAATACTATATTTAAAATAAGTAATAAATTTTGTTATCAAACTCGTATATTGAAAGAATTTAAACATCTGCTAATTAAAAATGAATTATAGATTTAAAAGAACTTTCAAAAAAAATAAGATTTTAAACTTTAAGAAACTACCTAAAGCTGTATCTGTGGTTTTTCACAAGTCATCATGAAAATAGTCCTGTCTCCAATGCTTACTGCACGGTCTGCAGTTCTTTCAAGGGATCTTGCAACAAAGAGAAGATATATCAAATAGGATATTGAATCCTTATCCTTGAACATGTTTTTTGTTATATTGGCCAGAGATTGATCGAATAAATCATCAACGTTATCGTCATCATGTCTTAATTCCCTCGCCATGTTCATGTTCTGGTCTAAAAATGCATACAGGCCTTTACTAACCATCATCTGGACCATATTGGACATGTGTGTTAAATCTTCCATTGTTCTCCCCGGAAGTTTCTGTCCTTTTACTTCCTTAGCTGCTTCAGCAATGTTAACCGCCAAGTTAACCATTCTTTTAAGGTGACTTCCAATTTTGATGCATGCTTCAATAAATCTTAAATCTGTAGCCACAGGCTGTTCTGATGCAATTATGCCCATGCATTTCCTTTCTAAAAAGAAATTCATTTCTTCAATCTTTTCACCGTATTTCTTGACTTCATTTAAGGTTTCTTCATCAAATTCAATTAAAATTTTAAAGGCATTTTTTTGTGCTTTAAGGGTTATCTGCCCCATTTCTTCTACATCTTCTTTTAACTCCCTCAATTTCTTTCTAAATCTTACTCTTGGGTATCTTTTCATTTTCCCTCCACCTTTCCTAATATTGATGATTTTCTGTTATACTAACCAAATCTACCGGTTATATAATCTTCAGTTCGTTTATCCTGGGGGTCTACAAATAATCTTTCTGTAAGACCACTTTCAACTATTTCTCCATTTAAGAAGAATGCTGTGTACTTAGAAACCCTTGTGGCTTGCTGCATATTGTGTGTAACTATGATTATGGTATAATCATTTTTTAGTTTGTGCACCAGATCCTCTATTTTAGTGGTTGAAATAGGATCAAGCGCTGAAGCAGGTTCATCCATTAAAATTACTTCAGGATTTACTGCAATAGTCCTTGCAATGCATAATCTTTGCTGCTGCCCTCCTGAAAGACCCATTGCAGACATATCTAACTTATCTTTAACTTCATCCCATAAAGCTGCAGCTTTTAAGCTCTCTTCTACTTTTTCTTTTATTGCATTGTTCTCATTAATTCCATGTACACGTAAACCATATGCTACATTGTCAAAAATGGATTTTGGAAAAGGATTTGGCTTTTGGAATACCATTCCTATCTTTTTTCTTAAATCAACAACGTCAACTTTAGGATCATAAATATCCTTTCTATCTAAAAGAACAGTTCCGTCATGTTTAAATCCATCGATTAGATCATTCATACGGTTTAATGTACGTATAAATGTTGATTTTCCGCATCCTGAAGGGCCTATAAGTGAAGTAACTGTATTTTTGTGAATTTTAAGGCTAACATCCTTGAGGATTTGTGCTTCATTAAAGTAAACATTTAAATCTTCAACTTCAATTCTATAATCCATACTATCTCCCCATCATTTTTCTTGAGTATCTTTCAACAAGTGTATTTGTAACAACGGTTATTATAAGAACTAAAATCACCAGAACTGCTGCGGTACCATATGCATTATCCAGGGATATGCCTTCTGTGGCTAAGATATAGAGATGCAGTGAAAGAGGCCTTGCAGGATCAAAAATTGATATTGGAATTGACAATGAAGCACCAACAGCAAATAAAATAGCAGCTGCTTCAGAAATAGCTCTGGCAAGCCCTAATATTACTCCTGTTGTAATTCCCGGGATTCCTGCAGGTAAAACTACTCTATAAATTGTTTGCCATTTGGTGGCACCTATTGCAAGGCTTCCTTCCCTATATGATTTAGGTACAGCTTCCAGTGATACTTCAGATACCTGTAGGATTGTGGGTAGTACCATAAGAGCCAATATTAGCCCTCCAGAAAGTACGGACCATCCGAATCCAAGATAAATAACGAAAAAAGCCAGTCCGAACAATCCAAATACAATTGATGGAATAGATGCAAGTGTTTCTGCCCCAAATCTTATTAATTTCACTATTGTATTTTCTCCAGCATATTCTGAAAGGTACACGGCTGCTCCAACTCCCAGAGGAGTTGCCACAACTATTGCAATAAGGGTAACGTATAAACTTGATATGATCATTGGGAATATACCGCCAGCCCTACCGGAATCGATAGGATCGCTGAATAAAAAGTTTAAACTCACCACTGGTAATCCCTTTATTAGAATGTAACCTATTATAACAATCAATATGAGAACTGTTATTATTCCTGAAGCCCAGAGCACGCCTTTCATAATTGTCTGAGCCATTTTGGGAGATATTATTCTATTCAACTTATCACCCTTAATACTGGATTAAATTGAAATTCAAGTATCATAAATACCCTCCGCCAATAACAACCTTCTTTTTATAGTGGAAATAGTTAGCTATAACCAGGAGTATTATTATCATTATAAAGAGGATTATTCCTGTTGCAAAGAGAGCGTTATAATGAAGACCTGTTGCATAACCCATTTCGAGAGCTATATTAGATGTTAATGCTCTTACAGGGTCAAATATGGAGTTAGGAATTTGAGTAACATTTCCTGCAACCATAATAACGGCTAATGTTTCTCCTACAGCTCTACCCATGCCCAATATTATGGCTGTGATAATTCCCGGAATTGCAGCAGGGAATAAGACATTCTTAATAGTTTGCCAGTGTGTTGCTCCAAGTGCAAGTGATGCTTCTTTATATTCATGAGGAACAGATTTTAAAGCATCTTCAGATATACTGATGATTGTTGGAAGAATCATTACAGTAAGTATTAGAGATGCTGTAAGCATACTGAAGCCAGTTCCTCCAAATTGTACTCGCATAAAAGGTACAAGGATTATAAGGCCAAAAAAACCGTATACAACTGAAGGAATTCCTGCTAAAGTTTCAATAACAGGCTTTAATATTCTTTTCATTGTTTTTGGAGCAATTTCCGCCAGGAAAATAGCACATAGTAAAGATAAGGGCACTGCAAAGAGCAGTGAAAGTAAAGTGATTCCAATTGAACCTATGATCATGGTGAAAACACCGTACTGGCCATCTGATGGAGACCAATCCATTCCAAATATAAAATTTAAGAATCCATAACTTTCCATTGCTGGAAGTCCTTCTTTGAATATAAATCCTATAATTAAAAGGATAACGATGATTGATAAGATGGCTGTTATAAAAAGCCCTTTCTCTATTAAAAATTCTTCATATTTCGTCATTTTACACCTCTAATCTGAAATGGGGTAGTTTGAATTTCAGGGATGATTCCTTATTTTATTATCTTACTGGCACAACTTTTTCTTCTTTTACTATGGCCTGTCCTTCAGGACTCAGGGTAAAATCTATGAATTCTTTTACAATGCCCTGTGGCTCTCCTTTTACCACAAATATAAATGGTGTTTGTAAGCTGTAAGATCCATCAAAAACAGCTTCTTCAGAGGGTGCCACTCCATCAATTTTCAGTGCTTTAACATCACTGCTCATTCGGGCTAGCGAAACAAATCCAATTGCTCCAGGGTCCTGCCTAACAGCCTGTTTAACCGATTCTGTTGAACTTTGAACTATGGCATCTGGCCTGATTTTTGTATCACCCATGATCAAATTTTCAAATGCGGATCTTGTTCCTGAACCTGATTCTCTTGTTATTACATGGATTTCTAAGTCAGGGCCTCCCACTTCTTTCCAGCTGGTTATTTTACCACTGAAAATGTCTCTAAGTTGTGCGTTTGTTAACTCATTAATGCTATTCTGGTTATTTACAGCGATAACAATGCCTTCTTTTCCAATTATATATTCATTAAGCCCAACCTTTTCTTTTGCTGTTAATTCTCTTGAGCTTGTACCTATATCAGTTATGCCCTGTGAAACACTACTTATACCGAGACTTGACCCTCCGCCTTGAACATTTATTCTAATGTTGGGATGTGTTTCTTCAAATTTTTCTGCTAATTTTTCTGCTACAGGCTGTACAGACGTAGAGCCTGCTATTTGTATTCTTTCGTAATTTGTTGATGGAATAAAGGTTAGATAAGCGATAATTATGATTATGGCAATTAATATGCCTAACTTATATTTTAAGTCCATTTTCAATCACCTTGACTTATACTCTTCTTCTTTAGAGTATTTAAATTTAGAGTGATTGGAAAAATGGGTGTGATTATTTAATTAGTTGAATTAAAAAATTTTAACCTTAAATAAATAAAAAGTGTGGTTTTTAACCACTTATTTTGCAGGCACAACTTTTTCACTTTTAACTATATTTTGTCCTTCTGGGCTTAAACAGAAGTCAATAAAGTCTTTAACTGTACCTGTAGCGTCGCCTTTTGTTAGGAACAGAAATGGTCTTTGTACTTTGTATGAACCATCCAATACTGTTTGTTCTGAAGGAGCGGCACCGTTAATTTGCAGTGCTTTAACATCACTGCTTAGACTTGCTAAAGATATGAATCCTATAGCGTTTGGATCTCCTTTAACAGCCTGTGCTACCGCTTCTGTTGAACTTTGTACAATGGCTGTTTTTATTATTTTAGTATCTTTACCCATTATTATTTCTTCAAATGCATTTCTGGTACCAGAACCATCTTCTCTTGTTATGACGTTGATTTTAGCCTCTGATCCACCTACATCTTTCCAGCTGGTTATTTTTCCGCTGAAAATATCCTTTACCTGATCTGTTGTTAAGTCAGATACTGGGTTTGCAGTGTTTACGGCAATGACGATACCGTCATTTCCAATCAGGTATTCTTTAAGGCCTGCTTTTTCATCAGCTTTAAGTTCTTTTGAGCTCATACCGATATCTGCCTGTCCCTGCTGGGTACTTGTTATACCTACACTTGATCCTCCGCCCTGAACATTAATTTTGACGTTAGGATTTTTTTCCATATATGCTTGAGCAAGTTTTTCAGCCACTGGTTGTACAGAGGTAGAACCTGCTACCTGTATTGTTGTTTGTTCGCCAGAACCTCCAGCAAATGCAAGGTAAGCTCCAACTACTATTATTAAGGCTACGATTATTCCAATTATGTATTTCGAGTCCATTTCAATTCACCTCACCTATACTAATCAAATACCCATATTTAAATGTTCCTATTTGTGTATTAGATTACACTATAAGTGAACAAACTAAAAAAAATAATTTATTAAATCAGGCCTAAATTCACCATATAAGAACAAAAAAGCACTAAAAGCGATAAATTTAAATATCAAACTCATATATAAAACCTATTATGATTACTGAAGAAGCTTTAAAAGATATATTTAAGCCAAGGACTGTAAAATGGAAAACGGCTATTACTAAAGTTGAACCCAATAGATTAACTACAAGAGGCTATCTACAGGAAGACTTAATAGGTAATATATCTTTTCCTGAAATGATACATCTGCTTATAAAAGGTAAACTGCCCTCTAAAAATGAGGCTAAAATGCTGGGAGCAGTTCTTGTATCTTTTTGTGATCATGGGGTAACTCCACCAAGTACCCAGACAGCGAGGCTCATGGCATCTGCAGGATCCCCCTCAAATGCATGTATTGCTGGTGGAATACTTGCATTTGGAAAGAATCATGCAGGTGCAATAGAGCAAGCCATGAAGATTTTCCAGCGTGGGATTCAAATGGCTAAAGAAAATATAAATGAGGTTGCAGAGGAAATTGTAAGTTTTTTCATGCACAACAATAAAAAGATATCTGGATTCGGGCACAGGTATCATAACGAAGACCCTCGAGCTCCAAAGCTTATTGAACTTGCCAGAAAATATAAATGTTTTGGAAAACATTCCCAACTTGCTGTTGCAATTGAAGACATTCTTTATGATAAGAAAAGAATTAGAATGAATATTGATGGGGCAAATGGGGCTATTTTATCTGATATGGAATTTGATTGGCAGATTGGAAGTGGTATTTTTATGATAGGACGCCTTCCTGGTATTTTGGCCCATGTTAACGAGGAAAAAACTCGTGAATCTCCATTCAGAAAGTTATTTGAAGTTGATGAGATTTACTACGATGGATTGTAAAGGATACAGAATTAAATTTTATTTCTGTTTTTAGTAGTTTTTTTAAAGTATATTGGCAATACTTATATCAAGAATAATCATTTTAAGGGGGATAATGTTATGGGTGATTTAAAATATGAAATGGCTAAAAAACGTGTTGAAGAACTTAAAGATTTTTACGGGCATTTAACAGCCTATATTATAGTAATTGCATTTTTAGGAGTTATTAACTTATTAACAAGCCCAACTTTCTGGTGGTTCCTATTTGTAGCATTTTTTTGGGGGATAGGATTAATTGCACATGCAGCGTCTGTTTTCTTGAAAAGAGGAATTTTTTCCAAGGAGTGGGAAGAGAAAAAAATTAGAAAGTACATGGAAGAGGAAGAAAGAAATCAGAGATAACTATTTTTTCTTTCTTTTCGCCTGAACTGTTCAGGAGTGGTTGTTCTGGGGATATTTTCATAGTACTCTCTTGAAATATCGATTATTTCAATGGAAATATCTCCAATTCTTTCAAATGCTTTTACAACTCTTGATAGAGAAAGATAATAGGTTGAACGTTCTGTATCATCAAAAGATGCTTCTGCCATTTGGATTGCAATGCAGTTCAGAGCTCTTTTTTGAAGAATATGTATTTTTTCTTCATAATTCATTACTTTGTCCTTTAAATTGAGCTTTTCATTTAAAAAAACATCCATGGAATAGGAAACCATTTTTTTTGAGGTTTCATACATTTCCTCTATGTATTTAAGCATATCTGGATCAACGTTATATGATTCTTTTATGGTGAAGTTAGCAAATTGACAGGAATGGTCTCCAATACGCTCCAGGTCATATGCAACCTCACTGAAAGCATTAATTTTGCTGGATTCAGATGAAGGATTCATTGATAAGGCCATATCTACTGATGTTCTTATTTTTTCGTGCATATTGTTAGTAATAAAATCCATTTTCAATGCTTCATTGGCTAATTCGCTGTCGTATTGTGAAAGAGCTTCAAAGGACATTTCTAACTGTTTATAAACATGATCGGCCATACCTTCCAGTAATTCTGTTATTCTTAATGTGCCCTGTTCTACTGGAATATTTTCTGAGCCGTATATTTCTAAAAATTCGTCAATTTTTTTAGGTTCTATTACATAAGCTCTTTTAACAATTTTTTTACTTATCAAGGGTTGAAGAAGTTTTGTAACATATCTACGGGTTATTCCAAGCCTTTCTGCTATTTCATCCTGTGTTGAGGGATTTTCATAGCGTATTACGTCCAGTATTGCTTTTAATGTGGTGTTCTTTGTTTTCTTTGCCATAATACTTCATTAACTCCTGTTTTCCTTCACTTTACTTCACGATTAATATTTATTGATTCTTGAATTATGGATAAGCTTACGTATGATAATGCTGCAATCACTACAAGTGAGATTATCATACCGAATTCTATAAAAAGAGGAGCATATAATTCCACGAAGGAAGAATTCGTATCTACAAATCCATTTAAGAGTTTAATTATTCCTACTGTTAATATTATATAACCATAGGATCTTTTTATATTCTCTGATATAAGTAATGGGTAAATACCCATGCAGATAAGCCCGATTCCAATGGATCTAAATAGTGTCCAGTCTGTTGCGTTTTCCAGATAATAAAAAATTTGTTCTGGTTCCACATATAGGGAGGAAAATATGTAAATGATTTCAATGATTATTATGATTATTAAAGGAATTATGTAGACTATTCTTGTTTCAATTCCTTTTATTTGGATATTTTTCTTGTTATGTGCGTTTTCCAATGGTTCTTTAACGTAATGGGACATTATCTGGTAGAGCATTGCACCTAAAACTGCACCAAGAACAGTTCCAGCGATTCCAATTTTTGAAGTGGTAAATGCCACAATTCCAGAAATTACTCCTGCCATTACTACATCTAACATTTTTGACATATTTACACTTTTATGATAATATTTATCCTTGTTTTTGCTATAATTTTACTAAATAAGATTCAATTTACTTTTAATCCTATATATTTAACTTTGGTTTATTAACATATAATTATTCCTGTAAGAAGAAACATATTTCGTATAAAGTGTACTTTATTAATTTATAAACTAAACTACATTTATTATTTCTTATGATATCAAACATATCCCTTAAAAAATTTTGCAAGAATTAAGTCCAATTTTAGCATATAATAAAAAGACACATTAATCTTATTATTTTCAAATACTTATTTTTATTTCTTTTATTAGCATTTTTGCTTTTTGGATTAGCTTAATTTACACTAATTAGAAAAAAATATCAGAGGATTTTATTAGAGATAGATTTCATTTTTATTATATCTTAAAAAATTTTAAAAAAAATAATGAATTGGATCATTTACAGAGTTTTTAATGAATTATGCTTGTAGGAACAGATAATGTATTCTTCTTTTTCCACTTTAACTGAATAATTGGCTAATTCCTGTTTATTCCCTGTTTCAGTGCTTATTAAGTTTACCATAATCTGGTTATCCTTAATTATAAGTTGATTGTGTGAAGGATAGGTGTGGCCACGAAGTTTTTTGGTTGTTGCAGTTCCTGAATTTAATGTAACCATTTTTTCTATCATCCAAACATTAGGAACATGTTTATGCCCATTTAAGACAAAATCCACTCCATATTCACTGAATGTTCTTAATAAATCTCCTGAATCAAGTAAGATGTTTCTTTCTCTTCCAGTTTGAGGGATAGGGAGTAAGTGGTGATGAAAAGTAACTATTTTACATAAATCATCCGGTATTTTATCGAGTTCATTTCTAAGCCAGTCTAACTGATCCACTCCGATTTGGCCATCATTAATATCTGGCTCCGAGGAATCTAACCCAAGAATGGCAAATCCTGAATTTTTATCCAGATGTAGGAATTTTCTATTACCAATATGTTTTTCAAAATGGAGCAATCCCACATTTCGAGCATCATGATTACCGGGAATTATATATGTATTTGTAATTGTCTTTAATTCATCAGCAAAAGCAGCAGCATCATCATATTCATGAGCGTATCCATTTGTGGTTAAATCTCCTGCCACAATAATAAGATCAGGATTTTCATCTTCTAACTGCTTTAATAAATTGTTTTTTAAGTCTGGGGAGAAATTTTTCTCACCAAAATGTACATCAGATAGCTGTGCTATTTTCTTTTCCATAAATTGTCACCTGAATTAAATAAAATAGAATTAAATTTAAAAATTAATTATTTAAAGTTTTGTTTTAGTTTAATTATCTTGAAAAAATGTTGATTTAAGCCCCAGGGGGGATTCGAACCCCCGATCTATGCCTTACCAAGGCATCGCTCTACCAGCTAAGCCACTAGGGCAATTTAGGATTTCTATTGAGTAATCAAAAAGTAAGCTTTATTTTAGAACACGCATTTTATTTTTGATTAAAATTTTTTTCAAAAATTTTAGTGCAGGGGATGGGATTCGAACCCACGAAGGCCTACGCCAGAGGATCTTAAGTCCACCCCCTTTGGCCGCTCGGGCACCCCTGCATAACATAAAAATTATTTGATCTAATATATTAAGTTAACGGTTTTGCTATGAATCTTTTTTTGAATTCATAAAATTTAATTTAACACTCATATGGATATTCGTTAAATTATATAATCACTTAGATTAGCCTAAATTTAATATTTAAGTTTTTAAATAAGAAAGGACATATATGTTTACTGTGTTATTTTAATATATTGTGCTGAATCTTAAATATTTTTCATTTATATTAATGGTGTGTATAATGAAATTTGATAATGAAAAGTGTGGATATTGTGGTGCATGTACCAGTGTGTGCCCAAATAGCTCTTTAGAACTTACTGAAAACAAGCTCATTATAGAAACAGATAAATGTGATGATTGCAAAAGATGCTCGATTGTATGTCCTCTTGGAGCATTTCTGGAGGTTGAAGGAAATTGAAACCGGAAAAACTAATAATTTTTCGCCCCCGAAACTTCTTTCGAGGGTTTTCTGAACCCCAAATCAAAGCATGCAATAATAAATTGCACCCCAAAAACAAAGCTTTAGAAAATGCTACGCATTTTCTATGCCGGAGGAAAATTGTTTCCTCGGCCACAAAATCTAAGATTTTGTTGGCACAAAAAATCAAAGATTTTTTTGAAGTTTTCGAGGGATTTGGAGGCATGGGATGAAATATGATGTGATTGTGGTTGGAGGACGTATTGGGGGATCTGTTTCATCACTATTTGCATCTAAAAATGATCTTGATGTATTGATGATTGAAAAGCAACCTGAAATAGGAGTCCCTCTTCAATGTGCAGAAGCTACAAGTGAAGAAACTTTTCAGACCATTGGGATTAAGCCATCAAATAGATACATATGCTCTGAAATTCATGGTGCAGAGCTTCATTCTCCAGATGGTAATCATTTTCGTATGTATCCACATAATGATGAAATTGGATATATTTTAGATAGAAAAGTCTTTGATAAAAGCATTGCTATACAATCAGCGAAAGCTGGAACAGATATTATGGTTAAAACCACTGTTAAAGATTTAATAATAAGGGAAGGTAAAGTTAAAGGGGTAATTGCTAAACATCTTGGCAGGACCATGGAAATTGAAGCTGATCTGGTTATTGCAGCTGATGGTGTGGGATCAAATGTGGCCAGAATGGCAGGTATAGATACGTTATTTGGAACAAAAGATATTGGCTCATGTGTTCAGTACAAAATGGTAGGTATGGATGTTGATCCAAATCTTATGCAGATTTATTTTGGTAATGAAATAGCGCCAGGAGGATATGTTTGGATTTTTCCTAATGAAGACGGTGTAACCAATGTAGGGGTAGGTATCAGAAACCATAAAAAAACTGCATATCATTATTTAAATAAATTTTTATCAAATTTCGAGGCAACACCAGTAGAAATGAATATAGGTGGAGTTCCTTTATCCGGTACAGTTGATAAGACATATACTGACGGATTACTGGTTGTTGGAGATGCTGCAGGTCATGTTGATCCTTTAACTGGCGGTGGGATTCATTTAACCGTTATATGTGCAAAGATTGCAGGGGAAGTCGCTGCTGAAGCCATAAAAGGTGAAGATATTTCTGCAGAATTCTTAAAAAGGTATGAAGAAAGATGGAATGATAAAGTCGGAAATGTCATTAAAAAATCACTAAAATACCGAAAGGTTCTTGATAAACTCAATGATAAAGAATTAAATGCCCTTGCAAAATTTATGAAAGGTAGAGATCTTGATTCGATAACATCAGCTTCATTGCTTGGACTTGTAAAGGAATCACCAAGTCTTGTTAGACATTTAAAGGATATAATATAGAACTGTTACTAATTTAATGCTTGTTTTTTAAGATCAATCTGAATAATCCTTTATTCAGTTCATATTTTCAGTATATTTTAATAGTGAGGACTGTCAAATACTCAGATAGGGGGAGTTGGCATTTCATCTGATGGTGTTGGTCCAGATATTGAACTGATGGAAATGAACAGGGATATTGAAGGTTTAATAAATGCTCTTGATCATCGTGATTGTATAGTGAGGAAGGAAGCAGTAATTGCCCTTAAAAGAATGAAAGATATTAGGGCGCTTTTACCGTTAATTCATACATTAAAATATGAGGAATGGCAGGATAAATACGCGATTATGGGCTCAGTCAGAGAAAATGCAGCTGAAGCTTTGGGATTATTAAATGATAAAGAAGCTATAATCCCATTAATTGAAGCCTTAAATGATAAAGATGAAGAAGTAAGATGGAAGGCTGCATGGGCTTTGGGTAATATTGGAGATAAAAGTGCTGTTGTTCCACTAATCTATGCTTTAAATGACGATAGATGGACTGTAAGGAGATTCGCAGTTACTTCACTGGGAAGAATAATGGATGAAAGAGCTGTAGATAGTTTGATCGAAGCACTGGATGATGAGGATTGGCATGTTAGAAAATACGCAGCAGAGGCCCTGGGCAATATTGGAGATGAAAAAGCTCTGGAACCATTAATTCAGAGTTTGGTGGATGAAGATAGAGATGTAAGATTAAAGGCGATCAATGCCCTCGGTAAAATGGGAGATGATGCTGTTGAGCCCCTTATTTATATATTTGTAATTGGAGATTGGCATCTGCGAGGAGTTGCTGCAACTGTTCTGGGTAATATTGGAAATAATAAAGCCCTTGGAACGTTAATTAATGCTCTTGTAGGCGAAGAAAAGGATAGAAACAAATATGTGAGAGGAAAGGTAGCTGAGGCACTTGGTAATATCGGGGATGAAATGGCTGTAGAACCTCTCAAATTAGCACTAAAAGATCCCTATATCTTTGTAAGAACAAAAGCTAAAAAAGCCCTCAAAAAAATTAAATCTGACATTAAAATGATTAATTTTGATAATGGAGAAATATCATTTGAATATCCCGATTCATGGGAAATAATGTCCACTACTGAAGCAAGAAAGATAGTAATTGGAAGTTTTGAAGATAATGTTAAATTTTTTATAAATAGAAATTCTGAATTAGGCGGCTTAACATCAGAAGAGTTCAGAGAGATAATAGATGAAGTTTTTTTGATTCAGGATAATAAAATTATCTCTAAAAAAAGTGAAAAAATTGATAAAATGGATGTTTATAAGATTACTGGCGATAGCTTACAGCCCGGTTCTGTTAACAGAACCATGATTGTATCGTTTAAAAGGGATGAGATGATGTTTAGCTTATGGTTTTCTGGAGAAAGAAATTATTTCAGCGAAGCAGAAGATGATATGGAAACTATAATCGATAGCTTTAAAATATCTAATTACAGTAGCTCTTTATAATCATTTAATAAACACCGGGGGTGATATTTATCAGTGAAAAAATTGTTATTTCAACCTGTAATCATGAAAAACTCTATTTTGCGGTTGCTGTTAAAAATGGAAAGATTATAAAAACTATTTTGCCAAAACTTACCGAAAAAGAAGCTATAGCTGAAATTTCAGATAGTTTTTCATCTTTCCAACTATCGGATGAATATCAAGGCCTTGCAGAATCAGTTTGTAGGGCATATCATGGAGAAAGAGTTTCATTTAAGGATAAATTCATTGTTCATGAATTAAAAGGCGATTTTCAAAAGGATGTCCTCCATGAAGTTGTAGAAATTCCATATGGAGAAGTTAGAACTTATAAACAAATTTCAGAGGCAATAGACTCAAAAGCTTACAGGGCTGTCGGGACAGCAATCGGTAAAAATCCGCTTCCTATAATTATCCCGTGCCATAGAGTAGTAAAATCCGATTTAAAAGTTGGAGGATTCTTTGGAGGTACAGAAATGAAAAAAGAAATACTGGAAAATGAAGGGATTTGCATTATTAATGGAAAAATAATTATTAAAAAATAAATAAGGAATTAAGCCCATTAGAACTTACCTTTAGAATTTTTCCGCTGATTTTTGGTCTAAATATCACTAATAATTATCTTTCGATGCTTTAAGTGTTTCGCTCAAAATTTCAGCAAAGGATATATCTTTTTTTAGTTCTTCAAGTTCTTTAATTGAAAATACCTTTAAGACATTGTCTTTACAAGCTTCAACACAAGCTGGTAGGATTCCATCGGTTTCCATGCATAATGTGCATTTTTGCGCTGATTTTTTGTCTTCATCAATTGCTATAATTCCTATTGGACAAGCAATCAGGCAGAGTCTGCAGAGAATACATGCATCCTCATTAACTTTAAGTGAACCATTTTCCTCCTGTATGGCTCCTGTTGGGCATATTCGTGCGCAAGGGGCTTTATCTGGGTGACATTGCAGGCAAAAAATTGGAATAGAACTGCTTTTTTTTGCTCTTGCTGTTCCATGTTCCTTTTCACATGCTGTAATACAGTCCTTGCATTCTGAACACATTCTCGGGTCTATTACCATCAATGTTTTCATAGTTATCCCTCAATTCTCTATACTTTTTCTCTAAGGAAATCTGCAAGTGCTGATGAATCTCTTGGCCCAACAACAACTTCCCATCCGCTATCATCTTCGATCTCGCCGCTTACTGGAGCTCCAAGTCCTGGAATTACCATTTTCCTGGCTTTTACTTTGTCCTCAATTCCAGTATCTTTTATTAAGTCCGCTACAGCTTTTCCATTGAATTGACTACCAGCAACTGATACATCAACAGCTCTTCCTTCTGTGTCAAGTACGAGAAGGTAGCAATTTGCTTTTCCGGATTTTAAATCTCCTTCAACAGTGTAGTAGGTAAGAGCAAAGTTTGTGGTTAGAGCAACTGGTGAATCTTCATTTGCTTCACCAAATTCATATACTCCTGCATCAACTGCTTGAGGTTTCCTTGGATCAGTGTATAAGCTCTGCCTTAAAGTTAAAACAGGTATTAACTCCCATATTTCGGTACCATGGATTATCATCATGTCAGCATACTTATTTATGAGTGTAGCTGCGATTGTGGCCTCTTTTATGGCAGTATTGACTTCATCTTCATCACTGTTTAGCCATGTAAGTGCTGGAATTCCTAAAATAGGGAATCTGAAATCTTCATCTCTTTCTTCTATAGCAAGTCTCCTTATCATGACGAAATCATCTAAAGTATCTCCAATTCCAGCATCTACATATGTACCAGGATCAAGAACAATGTCGGTGATTCCTTTATTTCTTAATGTCCTTGAAAGTTCTTTCATTTTTTCAAGGTCGTTTGGAACAAAGAGTGCGATTGGACAGTCGTATTCCAGTGCTAATGATGCCATCTGTTCAATGTTATTTTCTGTTGCACCATAAATTAATGGGTGCTCATCCCCAACAGATTCTAAAGCTGCTTTCATAGCATCAGCATCAAAAGAACATAATACCAGTGCTAGACTGGAATTTTTCAGTTTTTCTGCTGCTTCTTTGAATTTTGAAGCATTTCCTGACTTATTTCTGAGTGCAATAGCATCAAGTGTAAGTAGTTCTCCTGTTCTTTCAAATTGAGTATCTTCTATTTTTTTAACTCTCTCATCAAAAGCGGCTTCATCTATATCGTCGCTTATATCAATCACCAGTGGCGTTGGGTTATAATAGGTTAATTCATAACGGTAAAGAACTTCATCTCCGCCAACAAGAATGGCTTTATCACCTTTACCTATTGTTATTTCATTTACAGCAGGAGCAAGTAAATCTACAAGCTTATCCATTTCATCTGCTGCAAGCTGTGTACATAATTCAAGATCAATTTCCTTTTCTGAGAGTTTGGTGGCAAAAGCCATACATGATGCCTCTCCACATTTTGCACAGTTTGTTTTTGGAAGTAATCTGTAAACATCCATTGCAGTAACGGCCATATTTTAACCTCCTTCATTCAAGTTGTGTGACCCAGTTTGAGATATCAGGAACTTCTGAGGTCATATATTCTTTTGTAAATGTTTCTCCAATTTCTCTTAGCATTTTTACTGACTGTGGGTGAAGCATCATAAATATATCAACACCACAGAGCATCATTGTAAGTCCGGTTACAATTTCCCAGATTGGACCTCTGTAATCGGTTGGTCCCCATTCATCTTTTTTCATCCATGCTTCACGAGAACCCCATGCATTGGTTGTTCCTGAAGACATTGGCATCTGTAAATCTGAGTCTCCCTTAAGCGCTGCGAGTCTTGTTCTGGTTATAACATCAATTGAAAATTCAATTCCGTAACCAAGCGCACAGGTAGTAGGATCCATTACTATGTCCTTCTGAGTTAATCCTTCCTTCATAAGGTACTTGTTAAGAGTTTTCTGCATGTTTATATCTGTAATTGCCCATGAAAGAACGGCATGATTGTAATCTACTGCAGCTTTTGCTACTTTTCTGTAGTCAAGATCAAGATTTGCTGATGCAAGAAGACATCTTTCATCTTCTGCGGCTGCTGCAGCAGCTTCAAGCACTACCGGGTCTTTTTGAGGGTCACCTGATCCTCCTATTACCAGAGGTACATCTACAGCCTGTAAAACTTCTTCAATATCTGCTGCTGCCTGTTGAGGAGTTTTATCCATAACCTTTGGGCCAGTTCCAATGAGGTGTATTGTTACCATATTTGCACCGAAATCTTTCACAGCCTTTTTAGCCCAGTCTCCCGGATGTTCCATTACATCTTCAAAGTGTTCTCGAATTGGCCTTGGTAATCCAGGCATTGGTATATCGAAAACATCAAATGTTACAACCGGAGGGTTTGGTTGCGGCTCTTCAAATCTGTATAGTGTTTTTTGTCCCCCTAAAAATACAGGTTTTCTTGTTCCAGCCCCAAGTTGAACCTCTGCTACCTCACCAGGGTAGTCATGAATTGGTGGTTTAAATTCTTCAGCCAGTATGGCTTCTCTTACAATCTCCGCTTGTTGAGCTTGCCTTTGAGCAGTTTGAACAACTTGCTGGATTGCAGGCATTATATTGAGTTCAAGTTCTTCAAAATCCATCCTGAACTCATTTAATTCTATGGTATCCGTATTTTCAAGCAGTTTAAGAAGTTGTGTCATTTTATCCATAAACCCACATCCTTTTAAATCTATTTTAAGTTTAAATTTTTGATAATTTTAGATATAGCAGTATTTGCATTGGAATTATCCGGAAGACCAATCAACGAGTTTCCTTCCAGGTCATACTGGGAAACAATTTCGTCTTCATATATTGTTCCAATGACATTTAATCCAGTTTCATTTACTTTTTTAAGTACTTCATCTTCTTTCCCTGGTTTAACACGATTAACAATCAGATGAATTTCTTTAAAGCTTATGTCAAGTTCTCTGGATAGTTCGCCTATTCTTTGAGCTGTTAGAATACCTCTTTTTGATGTATCTGTTACTACAAGCATCATATCAACATTCTGGGTTGTTCTTCTGCTTAGATGTTCAAGGCCCGCTTCGGTATCAATCACTATAATATCATAATTTGATGAGAGGGTTTCAATAATCTTTCGAAGCATATTATTTACAGCACAGTAGCATCCGCTTCCCTCAGGCCTTCCCATTACAAGAAGATCAAATTCGGGAGTTTCCATTACAGATTCCATGATTTTGTAATCAAGTATGTCCCATTTGTTTGCTCCTGATGGAATTTTACCTGCTGCAGTGTCTTTTTTGAGTTCTTCTCTAACGTCGCCAACTGTGCGATCTACATCTATTCCAAGTGCTTCTGGTAGGTTTGAGTCTGGGTCTGCGTCTATTGCCAGTATGTCCTTACCGCTGCCTGTTAAAGATTTGATTAAAAGAGAGGATACAAGGGTTTTTCCTGTTCCTCCTTTCCCGCTTACTGCTATTATCACTAATTTACCCCAATTATTCTATTTTCTCTTGATTATTACTTTTTCAGCATAGACTTTGGCGTTTTTCAGAATTATTCTTACTCCTCCGCCTGCAGGCATTGAAAGTTCTGGAGCATAAGCGACCTGGGTCATAGGTGCAACTGTCATTTCGGCTTCCTCTGAAACTTCTTCAGCTGTTTCAGGTTCTTCTACTTCCTCTTTGGCCTGTTTTAATCTATCCATTATGGGATGTTCATTCTCCCTTAGGAACTTCCTGATCTCTTTAATACTTCCTGCATCTTCTTCAGTTGGAATTTTTCCAATTACTTCTTCTGGAATAAATTCTACGAGAGAGTCTTTTATCTCCTTGGGTAACCAGATAATTCTTTCATATCCTCCGTCTGCTTGTAAAAACTTGGGTGATCTCATATATTCCATACTGAGCCCTGTGAATCCTTCCACCTGTTTTCCACCAGAACACTGTCCTGCCATGGCTGAGAATGGTATTCCAAGTGGAGTTTCTCCTCTAAAATCACGATCTACAATTCCAATTCCATCAAGTTCTGGAATATAAAATGCCACAGCTTCAAAACATCCACATGAAGTATGTGGATATTCAAATACACTGTGTAAATATACTCTATCCGTAACTCCCTGTGATTTTTCAGATATCATGACATTTACATCACTGTATTCACCTTTAATATTATCTAAAACTTCACCTTTTGTTACTTCAAATATAGGGCCATCAGGATCCATTTTGGCCGCTGCTCTGCAGTCAAACCAATTTATAGCTCCACATAGTGCTGTTCTATCTGGTGTGACAATACAAACATGGCTTGGTGCAAATGATTGACACATTACGCAACCGTAAAATACATCGACATCTTCATCGCTTAATTCTCTGGCTCTTGCATCACGAACTTCATATGTTGCTCTTGCTGTTTCAAGGAATGATTCTACTTCACTTTCTTCTGTAAAAATGCTTACAGATATTTTCTCTATTATAGGGAATTCCTCTTTAAGAAGAATAGAAAGTGCATTGGCAAGGTGCTCAAGATTAAAACCTGCTTCAAGAGCTTCTTTACTTACACGGCACCATATCTGGTCTCTCTGGTTTAAGTGCATGAATCCTTTCACGTAATTACAGAGTTCGTGTATTCTTCGCTCTATAACTCCTTCAAGCTCTTTTTCCAGTTTTTCTCCCTGAATTTTTACTGATATTCCAAAGGGATAGATTTCTCCTTCGGTCATTTCGGATAGTTCTGGCCCTACTACTTCTAGTGCTCCGTCTTCAACATCTTCTGCTACTTGAACGAGTTCTGCACCGGAAGATTTTGGACCTGCAAGTTCAACAAACATGTTTGCTGATCTTATCCGTTCTCCTTCATACATTGGACTAACATCTACAGGTATATCCTCAAACATTAAATTTCCTCCATGATTATGATTTTCATTATTTAAAATAAAAAAAAGCTTATTCTGCTAATTTTTCAAGATACTTAATCCATTCCTCATCTTTCATGTTAGGGAATGATGCGTCTGCATTTGAATGGAAAAATTTGCAGAGTGTAAGAGTTTTCAGGTGAGGTGCAAAATGTTTTAGGGTTGAAAGTCCCTGTGAACCCATATAATAAATTACACCTATGAAAACAACTAAATCGTGTTGCCCTTCATTATTTACTCCTTTCCAGTCTGGATCTTTAAGAAGATTTATAATTTCGACTACTCCATAAGATTGACTGGAAATTCCTGCCTCATTTAGAGATTTAAATGCATCTCCAGTACTCACAATTGGAATATTCCATCTTTCTGCAATCTTCGTTGCAAGTGCCTGTACAGGACTGCTATTTATAAGTGGTCCTATTATCATCAATGGTCTTTTTGCTTTTTGAAGCATCATTTGTGCAGTTTCTGGAGTTACAAGTAAAGCTTGTTTAGGCCCGGCTATAACGGTTGGTTGCCATGGGATTACTCTTTCGTTCATTCAATCACCTCTGCGATCATTTCCCCTCTGCTTTTTCCCTAAAGTTCATTGTGGATGGTTCCTGTGGAAGAGCCCTTGGTTCCCATCCTTTTTCCTCAAGCATGTCCATAACTTCTTTTTTATGGGTTATAGGAATGTCTTTTTCAACTCTTACGAATTTGTAAACGTCTTCAGGTAATGTACCGAAATACTTCTTATGCAGGTCTATGTAGTGATTCAATTTAATTTGTCTTCCTTTTGAGGTATCACTAGGTCTGAGACATAATTTTGCTATGATAACCGTTGCTTCTTCTCTGTTTTCAGCAGCATATAGTAAGTGTTCTGGTGCAGGTTCTCCTTCTATAACTTTTCCTGTTCGGAGATCATTTAAGTCCCATGTTTCCTGTTTATCAGTCCTTCCAAGGAATAAACGCCTGTATTTAGAGCCGTGTGGACCCAAAACAACGGGTATTCCCCATCTGTTTACGCCTGTTGCAATTGCTGCAGCTTTCTGGGAATATGCTCCCCATGCTACGCCACATGCTCCAACCCTGTTTAAAATATAATCAGCTATTTCTTCAAAGTTTCCTTCAAGAGGCTTTTTAGCGAAGATATTCGCGATTTTAATACATGCACCTGCTATATGTGAGTTGGAAACACATGAACCTACATTTACCAATCCTTTAGCGTCAAAGTCTCCACTATATCTTTCATAGAGAGTTCTTCCTTCTTCATCACGGTATTCGCCAATGGTCATGGCTCCACATCCACTGGCTATTACGATGTAATTTCTCTCCAAGAATTCTTCTGCCATCTTTGCTACGTCTTCTCCACCTTCAGGGTAGTTTGTACATCCAACAAATGCTACTACACCTGGTATTTCTCCTAAAACGAGTGGTGCACCAACACGTCTTATTTCAACATCCTGAACTGGCCCTCTTCCTGCTCTTATATTGTATCTTTCATCTTTTACGTAATGTTCGCCTACCTTAGTCAGCATGGACATCAATGGAAGATCTCTTTCGCATTCCTGTTCACATCTACCGCATGTATAACAAACATCATTTTCATATAATCTTTGGAATTCTGAAAAGTCCCCTTCGGCTGCTCCAATCACTGCATCCATCATTGGTTGACTGTTTGGGCAAACCCTTTGACACCAGCCACATTCAGTACATTCTTTGGCCATTTCTTGGATTTCATCCAGGTCAGGCAGTAATTTAAGCGCTTCACGGTCTTTTGCTATCTGCATGGCAACCCGTGTTGCTATCTCTCCCACCTTATCAGGATCAAGGATTAATACCCCTTCAACTTCATCATTAACAAGTTGTTTAACGATTTTATCTGAATCTTCCTCAGTCATGTCAGGGAATCCAAGACATATTTTATCGGTTGTTGCAATTACAGCAGCTTTGTTCTTTTTGGCCTCTTCAAGAATATCTGTCCTTACACACTGCTCGTCCACAACAATAACATCTGCGACTCCACTTCTCACGAATTTAAGTTGTTTTGAGATTGGTCCGACTACTTTTGCATTTTTATTGTAACGAGTAATGTCCAGTGCAGCACAGCAAATTCCACATACTTCTACATCATCTTCAAGGTCTTGATCTTCAAGATAATCAATAATCCCTGCACCAGGAGAAACATTATGCCCTATACATAAAACAACAGGTTTATCCCTATCAATTGAGCCCATACCCAGCTCTACTAAAGGAGCATCAGGATCTCCTTTAGGGAGGTTGAGGGCAACTATTTGGGCGATATCCCCAATTTCCATTCCAAGATTATCCATTAAACCTGCTTGGAATGCTTTAGATTCAAAATCAACACTACTTCCTTCTTGACCTGTATGGCAAGATGAAAGAAGGTGAAGGTTTTGCTCTTCCATATAGTCCATGGCTTCTCTTAAGTCACCAAGCGCTTTAGGTACTTTACCTATCACTGTTCGGATAATAGGAGCTTCAATATCTATATCCATTCCCAAATCTAGAGGGAAATCTGCACCTTTTTTCTCTATAAGGTATTCCAGTAAATGCCTTGCGTGTGCTGAGTGAGCTGCTGCTCCAATACAACAGGCCAGAAGAACTGTTCTTGCTTGTTGGGCTTCTATGTCAATACCACAGGCTCCTTTTTTACCTCCTGTTAAATCACATTTTCCGTATGTACATAGACAGCACATATCACAGAAAGGTGCATAAAATGGTTCGTATCTTTTTAATAGCTTCATGTCCCATGATCGTAGATCAGTCACGTTAGGTTTTGGAGTTGGCCCCATTGATTCAGGAGCTTCTTCTCTTTGTTCCGTTTCAACTATATCGCCGATTGAGATGTTTATATTTTTTGATTTCCAGAAATCATCTTTGAATTCTTTGGGTTTAGGTCTGTGCGCCACAGTTATCACCAATTATTAATGATTTATAATGATATTTTAAATGTCTATATTTAGTTATATAAACTTTATTATTGTCATCTTTAGAAACAGTGATTTGTAATAACTGAATTAATTTTTAATATTTTTCTCAATTTTAAGTTATTTTTGAAAAAAAATAAAGGTCATTAAAATGCTTTTTATAATAATTAATTTCATTTAGATATTATCATTTTTAATTCAATTAAAACCATTTAAATTTTCAAATCATGTAATTATAATTTATATGTGAAAAAGTATTTGTTAATTATTACTGGATTTAAAGAAGAAATATTTAGAAATAATTCATAGAATAGAGTTCTCAGGGATATTTCAGTCAGTTTGTCATGAATATGATGATTAATTTATTTCTCATAATTCCAATATTCATTAATGAGAATTGTAAAAACAGAGTTGATTATTACATTTAATATTTAAATTGGGGATTTTTTATTACGTTTTTATTACATTTTTTATTGAATTCCAGCAATAAGTAATACTAACGAAAATGTTTATATTATAAAAAAAAGAACCTATTTCTGTAAAAGATTGGAGGATCAAGAGAATGCATGTGCCGGATGGTTTGATTCTGTTTCCGCAGTATCTTGTATATTATGCTATAGCAATTGTAGTAATATTCTTTGCTTTGAGGTGGGCGAGGAATAGTCTTGATGAGAGGGCTATTCCTTTGTTAGCTGTTTTATCTGCCGGTATTTTTGCTATTCAGGCTATGAATATACCTATTCCCTTTGGAACTAGTGGGCATATGATGGGTGCGGCTTTAATAGCCATTATATTTGCAAGCCCATGGGCGGCAGTACTTGTATTATCAATAGTATTGATACTTCAAGCGGTAATATTCGGAGATGGAGGAATAACTGCTTTAGGGGTGAATATATTTAATATGGGTGTTGTGGGTGGTTTTGTTGGATTTTATGTTTATAAGGGACTTAAAAACTTTAATGGAAAAGCTGCGGTTTTTACTGCTGCTTGGGCGTCAATATTTTTCGCTGCAATTGCTGCTGCATTTGAATTAGCAATGGCAGGTGCTTTCCCCCTTGATTTAGGTCTTTTTTACATGGGTGGATTTCATGCAGTAATCGGACTTATTGAAGGGGCAATAACAGTTGTTGTAGTGGTAGCATTACAGAATGTTAGACCTGATTTGTTCTCTTTGGAACAAAAACCAAGTGAGGTGGCATCTAAATGAGTCCTAAAAATAAAAAATTTCTGGTGGGTGGAATTGCAATTGCTTTGGTGATAGCAGTTCTTGCTCCTTTCATGGCTTCTTCTAATCCTGATGGTTTGGACAGTACTATGGAAAAAGTGATGCAGAATCCTGAAACAGAACCTGCATTCGAATCACCTTTACCTGATTACACAATTCCAGCTTTAGGTGAAGAAAACCCACTAGGCGGAGTCATCGCTTTAATCCTAGGAACATTACTAATCCTCGGAATCGCATACGGGCTCTCCATAATCATTAAAAAGAAAGATGGAAAGAAAAATACCTGATTTTCTTTCTATTTATATAATGAGGAATATAAATGGTTAATATTTCCAGCATTGAAATGGAATCGGGCAAAACAAGTATTTTACATTCATTAGATGGTAGAATAAAAATTATCTCAAGCATTTTAATTATTGTGTATGTGGTCTATACCACAGATTTGATCATATTATCTATAATGGAAATTTATCTCTTAGCGTTAATTTTGATGTCTCATATTTCTTTAGGATACACTCTTAAAAGAATAGCACTTATTTTGCCTTTTGGAGGAGTTATTGCATTATTACAATTATTCATCAGGGAAGGAACTGTAATTTATACGCTTCCTATGGGAATTACACTTACACAGCAAGGTCTGGACTTTGGATTACTTCTTTTATTCCGAATTGTTGTCTGTATTACTGCAGTTGTGTTTCTTTCTTCTGTAACTCCAATGCAAGATCTAATTAATTCAGCACGTAAACTTGGTGTGCCTCGTGAATTTTCAATGCTTCTTAGTTTAACTTTAAGATATCTCTTTTTCTTTTATGAAGAATTAAAAAAAATACGTAATGCTCAGAAAACACGGTGTTTTGATATAAGAAATAGAAGAACCACTTATATGTGGAGATTAAAAAAAGTTGGTGAAACTATAGGCATGATGTTCCTGCGCTCATATGAACAGGGCGAAAAAGTCTATTTCAGCATGCTAAGCCGTGGTTACTCAGATAATTCTAATTTATATGCTGGCGATAAAAAATTAAACATCAAAGATTTTATTTTTATTTCAATCACTTTATCACTGATAATAGGACTTGAAACTTCACATTATTTTTCTATAGTTTAAATAAGTAAAAAGGAATTAATTATTCCTTAATTTGCTTTTGATTATACTTGTGGCTCAAGCCTTTTAATCATGAATGCCATGAACCCAACAACCAGAGGGAAAAGGAAAAGATACAGAATTAAAAGCACTATTGGTGGGAAAATTGGCCCCATAACAGTCGTTGCTGCAATTAACATGATCATGAGAATTACAGGCCCAAGTATGGCAACAAACATGTATATCATAGTAAATGAGTTTAATTTTTGAGCATAATCCTTCAGTTTCATTCTCAGTTCATAAGCGGTATCTTCTGCTATAACATTCAATGTCCTTGCAAGGTCTCCACCGCTTGATAATGTCCTGGTTATCTGATAAACTGCTCTTTTAAGACCATCAGAGTCTATACGTTCGCTCATATCCAGCAATGCATTTTCTGTGGTCTCACCATATTTTATTTCTTCCAGTGTTCTTGCAAACTCTTCAGAGAGAGGTCCGTATCCAGATAAAGCCACTGATCTCATACTTTCGTGAAGACCGAGCCCTGCACGAAGTTCAGTTGCCATCTGTCTTAAAGCGAAGGGTAATTCCCTTGATGCTTCTGAAGATTTTTTTCCTTTTTGAAGTTTAGGCAGAAAAACAATTAAAGCAGACATTAAAAATACCAGAATTCCGAATACAAGTCCAATTTCTATTCCGAATCCTAAAGCAGCTACAACCACAAAAATTATAACGAATGATGCAAGACCCAATCCTATAATGAGCTTGGGATCTAAACTCTCTTTTTCTTCTTCTTTAAGTAGCTCTTCAAGGGTTGCTTTTTGATATACATCTCTTTTGGTTTTTTCTTTACCGATCCTTTCTCTTCTTTCGTATTTTTTATCAATAAGCTCCTTGAACATCTGGATTTCATCTTTATCCATCTTCATCCTTTCTATAACGCGAGGAGAAGTCTTTTTAGTCGTGGTTTTACCAGATCTTTTTAGGGGTCTAATATTACTAAATTTATTAACTGGACCCAGTTTATTAATATCCATTTCATTCAGTTTGTTTACAGGCGCTTGTACGCCACCACCAACTTTTTTGCTTGAATCCACTGTAATATTCCCTATTCTATTGAAGACTTTTTTTAGACCCTCAAAAGCCATTCTATCACCACATTATAACGTATATCTATAAGATCTTTTCTAAAACTTCATCTGGATCTTTATAATAGTTATGGATCCATTCCCCTACTTCATTGATTGTTCTAATGTTATTATCAGCCATGTACTCCAGTACTAGCCTTCTTTTTTCAATTTCTTCTTCAATTTCAGTTATACTTATTCCACGAAGTTCAGCCATCTCTCTAAGGGTTTGACTTGCAATTCCAACATATTCCACCTTATCAACGATATTATCCCACTCAAATATCCTGTTTAGCTGTACATTACCTTCTTCCATTCCTACTACTTCAGCAACTTCGGTTATTCTTCTTAAAGATCCTCCTTCAGGTCTGTACATTCTATTTTGCATAATAATAAAATCTAAGGCAGGAATCATGATGTTTGGAACATTCATTGGAGGATTAACAAGTCTTGTAATTGTTTCTCTTGCAGTGTTGGAGTGAAGTGTACCGAATCCAGAATGCCCAGTATTTAAAGCTGTAAAAAGAGTTATTGCTTCGCTTCCTCTTACCTCACCTACAATTACACGATCAGGCCTTTGTCTAAGAGAATTTTTTACAAGAGTGTCCATATCCAGTTCACCCTTTCCTTCTATGTTTGGTGGGCGTGTTTCCATACGTAATACATGTTCATGAGGAATTTGAAGCTCTAATGTATCTTCAATAGTAATTATCCTTTCTCGAGGTGGAGTGAATGAAGATACTGTATTTAATGTTGTGGTTTTACCGGAACCTGTACCTCCAGCTATAATAGCGTTACATGGTTTAACTCCAAGTCCATCAACACAAACCCATAAAAATCCAGCTAAATGGGATGAAATGGTTTTAAAATTAATTAAATCAATAACAGTTAGTGGATCTTTTCTAAATTTCCTTATAGTTAGAGTAGGGCCATCTGCAGATATTGGGGGGAGTGTTGCATTTACTCTTGAACCGTCTTCCAGCCGTGCATCGAGTATAGGGGTTTGCTGGTCTATTCTACGGTTTACTTGCCTTGCAATAACATCTATAATGGCTTTAACGTCATTATCCTCTTCAAAGACCACATTTGTCTGCATCATTCCTATTTTTCTGTGGTAAACAAATACGGATTTTTTATTTCCAAGTACCATTATCTCCTCAAGATCATCATCTTTGATCATGGGATCAAGTTCGCCATAACCTAACATTTCCTGAGATATTTGAGATGCAAGCTTTTCTGTATCTCTTACCCCTCTTGTTCTAAGAAATTCTTTTACTTCTTTAATAAAAGAACCTTCATCAACCCGGAACTTTTCTCCCTGAGAAACAGCAGCTTCAACCAGTTTTTCACGAATTTCATTAAGTAATTGGCGCTCTCTTTCGGTAAATTTAGGAACGTTAATATTGTAAAAAGGTATCAATCCATCGTCTATTATTTCAGCAGATATTCGAGAGGTCATTCTTTTGATCTTTTTAGGGCGCCTTGCAGGTATACTTTCCGCACTTTCTATGGAAGGTTCTTCCATTATTTTGTCTAATTTAAATGGTTCATCATCTTCATAAAATAAAGATTCCGGTGAACGTTCAATTTCCTCTTCAACTTTCCTTTGTTTGTATTCAGGCTCTTTAACTGGTTCTTCTATTGGAATTTCTTCTTCTTCATATTTTCCATCGGATTTATCCATGGACCCGAATTCTCCTAAAAGATCCTTTAGTATTTCCTTTCGTTTATCTTTCATATGTCTCACGAATACCAAATGAATTACATATATTTATATTAAACATCCAATATTTAAGCATATGGAAATAAAGTGTATGTGCGGAAGTGAATGCATTAAACATACTTCACTGATTCTTAAGGACATTGACTTATTTTATAAACCTTGTACTGAATGTAAAAGGGTAAATTTTAAGAAGTTTTCCCCACTTATTTCTCAAATTAACCTTGATGAAATAGACAACACTTTTGGAAGTTGTAAATGTGGTAAAAGACATTTAGATGTAGTAATTGCGCATATATTGAAAATAATGATTGATGGGGGGGTAAAGGGGGAAAAATCTACATTGAGAGATACATGTGTCCCTTTAATAACCCCCGCCTATCCTACTGCTTCTGTTCCTTTTTTACCTCCCGATTCTCTGGTCATATTATCTGATGATCTCGATAAAAAATGTGCTGAAAGAATAATAAAAGAAGTTAGGGAAGTTAAAGGAGTTTTAAAGGGAAATTTAAAGAACACTGTGGGAATGAGAGATGCTGAATCAAGCCCCCATATCTATGAACTTCTTGCTGGATGCGATATGAGGTGTGATATTGTACAGACACCCTCTGGAGTAATTGGAATTTATAAGTATCAGGGAAAAATCCATATAGAGTTTCCAAAGGTTAAATCCCCCAAAATCGAAATATTAAAAACAATTTTAAGGGAATTTGATCATCCGTCTGTCCTTGATTTCACATGTGGGCCTGGAACTTTAGGAATTGCATGTTTAAAGGCTGGGGCTCGAAAAGTCATTTTTAACGATATATGGCCACCTGCGGTGGAAATGACCATGATTAATTTAGAAGCTAATGGATTTCCAGTTAAGATTTCAGGCAACGAAGAAGGTTTAATGGCATCAGGAGATGGATTTGAAGTTTATTGCATGGATATAATAAAATTGAAGGATTTTTTAGATGAAAAATTCGATATTTGCCTTGTCGATGTATTTCCTGGTGTTGATTCAAAGGAATTTGTTGAAATAGCCAGTAAATTAGCCCAGAAAGTGGTTCTGATTTAATATTAATTTATAAAATTTAAAGGCGATAAAATGAGCTTAGAATGGGGAGGGATATTGTTTGATGGCCCATATCCAATTAAAAGATGGGAAACATTATCTAATCCTGGCATTTACGCCATCATGAAAAAGCCAGATGCATATAATAAACCCGATACATATCATATTCTGTATTTTGGGGAATCAAAAAATTTATCAGAACTACAATCCTATAAATCACACCCTAAATACGAATGCTGGGTTAATGAGGCAGGTTCAAAAAATAATACATATATTGGAGCCCATTTAATGCCCAATTCAACTCCTAAAAAGAGAAAAAGACTATTAAATGCGCTTATAAAGACTTTTGGGCCAGTATGTAATGAGGATTTGAAAATTTTCAGAACATATGAAGTAAATCACAATCGCCGGCAAAATCAAAACTCCCATCAGATTTGATTTGTTTACTCCCACATAATGAGGCAGCAATCCAAGTGAAATTGCCGTAATATATGCAATAAGTATAAATGGAATATTAACATGGTACCATATAGAAAATCCAATCACAAGAAGGCTCATAAAAGTAATTACAATCCATGTAAGCTTTTTATAATTTATCTGTTCTATGCAATTACTTACTGTATCTCCTAATTTTAAACAAAGGCATAAGGACAAGGAAACTGCTGTTAACGCTGTAAATACAAATAATATTAGATGGGCAAAATCAAAATTCTCCAGAATGTTATTTATGTAAACTGCGATTCCACTTCTTGGATTTCCAATTAAAAATATCAAAACAAGGGAAAATAGAGTATCAGAAGTATTAACACCGCTGATTGCAACAAGAAAACCTTCTCTGTTGCTTTCGCTATCTCCGCCACCGCTTAATTCCTGAGCGATTATACTTCCCTGAGCAGGGCCTAATCCTGGCAAAAATCCCAGAATTGTGCCTGCAATTCCTCCTGCAAAAATTCCCCTTAAAATATTGCCATTTATTTTAAAATTATGAAATTTATTTTGTGTGGGAACAAATGAGCTTTCAGAAAGGCTAAATAGTAAGGTACTAACTCCAAATAATCCGGTAAAGATACAGAGCAGAGAAACATTTGATGATATTGGCGTATTCAGCATTATATAACCCATTATGCCTGAAAGCAGGAATAAAGCCACCGACCATAAGAATGATTTTAAACTGTTATTTAGCCGAATAAACATGTAAATGACAATTATTACGAGTAGAATCCAGATATATGGTTTGATTGGACCGTATATTGGTGGTAAAATTATCATGAATAAAGGCAGAAGAAGAGCTGTTACTAAAACAGCACCAAAGCCCCCAACTGCCGCTAATCGAACTGCTTCTTTTCCCCTTCCTTGAAGTACAAACTGATGACCTGGCAAGATGGATAGAACAGTCCCTTCTTCTGGAACTCCAAGAAAAATCGAGGGTATAAATTCGAGAAGTGCATGGGATATTGCCATTGAAATGAGAAAAACACAGAGAATTTCTGGCGAGTAAATGGTTAATAAAAAGGTTGATGATGCAAAAATAAAGGCTCCAACAGTATTTACATGGATTCCTGGTATTAATCCAGTTATTGAACCACATAAAACTCCTATTATGCATGCCAGAATAAGATCAATAATTTTTTCAGCCCTCCTGTGTGATTATTAACTAAAATGGTATCAGTATTATTTGCAATATTACTTTAATTCTTTCCAATTTAAACTTATGGCTTTAAAAACTGTTTAATCTGTGAATACTCACTACAAAATATTATAATTCTATTTTAATCCCTTAACTTGGTTAGATTACTGAAAATCCATTTTATTAAATTATTTATTAATACAAAAATAAGCACAAATCCAATAAAAAATCCTGTGAATCCGAGGAATATTAGAATAATGTCCATTATGCCTAAATTTTCCTGAAAGCCCTTTAAAAAAATAAATTGTCCAAATAAAAAACAGATAAATAATATTAATAAAACTTCAGAACTCATAGTAATACTTTATATTAAATAATTATTATAATATTTGCCTTAATAATTCAGTTAATCTGTTCACTATTAAGCTCTTAAATCTTGATACTCATTTTTAAGAATTATTTTCGATAAATATCATTCAATAATCCTATATGTTAATATTAAGAGTTATTATTGTCTTTTAGTTCAATATGAGGGCTTATAAATATGATTTTTTAAGATTGTATTCATGAAAATTATAATTAATATATAATAATTAATTAGTATTACTAATTAGTGATCTTATAAAATTCAATATTTTTCAATATGTCATTTATCCTTAAAAAGGAGGTTATCTATGGGTAAAAAAGCCAAAATTAACGAAAATAACCGATTTGTAATTATAATTGCAGTTATTACTGCAATTGGGGGATTATTAATTTGGATACGATACTAGGTAATCTCAGGTGCAATACTCTTCATTAGAGAAGCATTTGCTCTCTCCACCACTGCTCAGGAAATTGTAGTTAGTGCAGTATTAATAGGGGCTGTAATTGGTGCGAGTATCAGTGGAGTCCTTGTAGATAAGTATGGCCGATGTATAATGATTATTATTGCTGCAGTTGTTTTTGGATTAGGTTCTATACTCACAGCATTAATCCCCGATATTTATACATTAATTACAGGGAGAATAGGGATTAGTGTAGCAATTGGAATAACTTCATTCATTGTACCGCTATATATAGCAAAGTTGCTCCTTCAAATATCTTTTTTCCCGCTTTCAGCCATATAGGTTTGATTAACAGCGCTTTATGTATAAGCATAGCTAATGGATGTGAACATAAAGGTCCAGAGCCACAGGGAATCAAATCCAGCGTTTTACCTGAAAATAAACCTCTTAAAAAAAGAAGATAAAGATGGATTGAAATCAGAAATAAAAAGTAATAAATTAAAGACTACATCAGTCTTCTTGTATCTGTAACTTCTACAGTGCTGACGCCTTCTATTTTGGCGAGGTTTTCTTCAACTTTTTCGGTTCCACCTTCAGCGTCGCCCACAACAACCATTACATTAAGAGCTACAAGGCCAAATGCAATTGGTTCTTCTTCTATTTTGTGGAATTCTGCACCTTCAGGAATTGATGCTTTAACATCTTCTTTCATTTTCTCTAAATCAACATCAGGGCTTTCTGGCATTAATTTTATTGTTGCTACTACGTCTCCCATCTCAATCACCGTGTTATTTTATAATAATCAGATATTTTATCAATTTTTTAGTTTTAATTAAGGACCTTTAAATCCGCATTTACATGTGTAAAGATGGCCAAAGGTTCTGCATTTCTGGCATCTGTAAATTATTTCGTCACATTCAGGACACTGGAATTTTACACAGGTCTCTACAGGTGATATTTCTTGTTTACATGATGTACATTCAATTTTATCCATTTAGTTGCCTCCAAGTTTTCAATTTTGAACCGACAAAAACTTCGTTTTTGTCAGCTTCGATTTAGGGTTCAGAAAAATCTTAAAGGATTTTCCTCAACTCCAAAAATATTTTTAATATTTTTCAGTGTTCAAGAAATCAAAGATTTTCTTCAAATTGCAAAAATTTTTAATTTTTACTGTTCGAAAAATGCTTCGCATTTTTCTCAACTCCAATAAAAGTGTATTTAGAACTCTTACCCTCAATTATAGAAATAGCTCTTTCAGGATATTTTCCATTAACAACATAGCAATTTAAATTGTATTTAAGTAAAAGCTCTGGTAAATTTTCATCAACCGATGATTCACCAAAATTTAGTAGTTTTTTAGCGCTTATATCTTTTATAAGTTTCGCACCATTATGTGATGGTTCTTTGGTATATATACCATCTACATTTGTTACTATTAATATTTTGGTTTTAAGAAGCCATGCTATATAAACTGATATGGAATCTGAAGTTATATTCCATGAGTGCTCCAGGGGATCTAAATATTCTAATAGTTTAGATGGGAGCAGTACAGGAAGTTTACCTTCATCAAAAACTTTCGTTGCATCTCCTAATGAATAAACAGCTTCAGCTTCTTCTATTTTATCAGCCAGTAGAATTCCTAGAATATCCATGCATAGAATGGCTGTTTTATGGGCTGCAGTATCAGAAAATTTGATTTTATCATCATATTCCCTTATTTTATTGGCTAATTCCCCGCCACCGCAGATAATAAGAACCTTCTTACCAACAAGAGCTTTACAAAAGTTTATTGCATCTTCTGGAAATAAACTTCCGCCTAATTTAACTACCCAATCCATTTAACCACTTGTTATAATAATTTTAATTCATTAGTAATTTTATCTATCTTTTCATCTTCATCTGGACCTATTCCAAGACACGTTACGGTTCCTTTGGGTAATTCTGTCCTTCCAGCGTCCTGTACCAGATAATGGGGGATATCTGTGTTTTTAACCAGTTCATATATTTCATAGAGTTCTCTTAAATCTTTAGCTTTGACTACTACTTTTTTTTCGCCCTCAGATTCCCATTTTTTAATAATTCTTTCATCTGCCCGTTTATATGCGCCTAAGCTTCCGTGACATGCTTGAGCAGCAGTTTTTCCTTTACCCATTTTTAGATCCATTCTTATAACCATAACCTGTTTCATATTTCCACCATAATTGAAAAATAAAGATATTATTAATTGAATTTGATGATTTAAAATTTAATAATAGATATATCTAATTCTCACAAAAATAAAGTTTTCCTTAATTAGATGTTATTTTTTTAATTAAAAAGAAAAAAGAGGGAAAAAAATGATTTCTATAGTACTTTGAACGTGTTGATTATAGCATCGAAGTTTTTCTGTTGACTTTCAAAGGCGCTTGGCAACGCTCCGGCAAGTATTACATATATTTTACCATTTTTCTCAAGCCACACTGCTTTTTCCTGTTTTTGAACTCCACTAACATTTACCGTATGTGTATTTACATAGGCTGTGGTTCCATCAACGGTTGTGGTACTATCTGATATTTGCCGGAAACTTGAATCTGCAGCTGCGTATTGTGCATATGTTGCATCATAATTTGCCTTTAATGTGGTTCCTGAAGGTAATGGAATTGACTGAATAACAACCAGTGTATTTACGTTGTTTGTTGCTGAATCAACTGAACTTGGGTCTCCAAAGGTTACAATTGCATTTGGTGTTGTTGCTTGAAGCTGCTCCCAGCTTTCAGGATAACTGAATGATATTCCATTTCCTGAAAATTGTTTTGTGGGTATTGTAGGTTGAGATGTTTGATTTGTATTACTATCGCCAATACAACCAGATGCAAAAACTACTAATGCTAAAATAGCTATTAACAATAGTGCATATTTTTTCATATAATCCTCCATTTAATTTATAAGGAACGATATTGATTCCAATGTATATATACTTAACTTTTAGACATCTTATAAAAATAGCTGTAGTAAATACTAACATGACAGATTATCCAGATAAAAACAGGCGTATTTCTAAATTTAAGGGGATTTAATCTGCCAAATCTTTTAATTTGTTTATTTTTAATTTTTATCTTCAAAAATTTCATTTAAAAAGAGAATTTTGCCTAAATGCTACTATTAATCAGTAATAAACTTAAGATTTATACCTGTTTTGTCATATATTAATAATAATGTCATATGAATTCATTCCAATATCATTTATAGTTATATTTACATATCTCATAACTTATATCCTTTATAATGAAAATGAGATCACCAAAGTAACCCATATCCGAATATGGAATATTATAATTCTTATAATCTCTTTAATCTTATTATCCATTGGACTTATTCTTACAGCTCTCATTGAATATGGTATCGATTCCACTCTGGCATATACAATATTGTTCTGGCATGTTGAAGTGGGCATAGCACTTGTTTCAATCGCATTTATCCATATTTATCTTTACCGAAAATCATTTAAAAAAATTACTTTAAGACTTTAATGTGATATAATGAAAAGAATAGTTATATTTTTGATTATTATGGCTATTTTAGCTCCTGTTGCAGTTTATGCTCAGGATGATAATCAGCAAGGGGGTCGGGATTCTTCATCAACAAGAGGAGAAGGATATAATCCGGAATACAACATTTTACAGATTATGGTAGGTTTATTTATACTTTATCTGGTTACTTTTCTTTTATTTGACACTGGAATAATTAAAAGACGTACTTTTAAGCAGATATGGAGCATTATTCTCGTAGGAAGCTTCCTATTTTCAGGGATTAGTGGGATAATATTGTCACTTTTATCAGATTATACCCTTAAATTTCCCTTAGATTTTAATCTGCTCTTCTGGCATGTAGAATCAGGTGTAATAATGGCAATTACGTTGATTTTCCATATTCATATCCATTTTAAAGCAATTAAGAAGGTTTTAAGTTTACATGCTTGAAAATCTAAACTATTCACTTTAAAAAACTCTCATTCAAATCCTCATAATTAGAATAACCCTTACTTTCCCAATATTCTTTATAATCAGGATTATTGGATAATTCAATTTTTTTACCCATTTAATCCATTTATAGCCCCATTTGCCCTCAGCTACAAGCTGGAAAGGAAAACCCGTGTTCTGCAGGTATTGTAACATTGTTCATTTTATTGGCAAGTAAAATGTTATTATTTTTAATGTAATCTAATGGAAATGAGGCTGAATAATCATCATAAGTATAAAATATCACAGTGTCGGCATCAGGCTTTGGATTAACTTCTTTTATAAGATCATTTACTAATATCCCTCTCCAATGGATATTTACATCTCATCCCTCAACACAATCAAGTTTAACCACTTTCATAGTTTACGGCTTATTATATCATTATATGTGTAATTTTGAGGATCATTAATCAATCCTGTAATTTCAAGCCAGTAATTTGTTATATGGATGTATTGAGATCATTTCATTGAATTTTCTCTAAAATCATTTACAGATGAAAGTTTTTCCCCTGTATTCTTTCACTTCCACATTATCTAATCTAATGGGTTTTGACGGTCCAAATTGACCTGCAAGAATGTAAATAGAAATTCCGGGATCAATTATAATTACCAGAACAAAAAACGATATTTTCCTTCAGTAAATATGAGATAAATTTGATGTTATTTGCCACTAGCCTTGAAATAGGTTAAAATAAACTTTGTTTCTTGAACCAGGAAATCTTTGATTTTGCAGGATTGATAAAAATATGAAGAATAAATATAATCAGAAAAGGAATAAAAATATGGAAATGAAGGTGAAATGCCAGGTTTTTAGAATATAATACAAAGGTGAGATATTCAATTGTAGTGTAATAGTTAATTCCAAGTCCTGAAACAATAACTAACACAGTTAAAATCGCTAATGTCCAGTTCAATATTTTTTTTACACTCATGTTTGTTTGAGTGTGTCATTTTTTTTAGTGCTTTAATTCAAAGGAAATAGTAGTTTATTATTAATTATTATGTGTAGTTTAACATATTAAATCATTTAAATTTACTATAAAAATTCTATTAAACCATAAGCCGATTTTTGCACAGGGCCATGAGCGTTTTTTTAAATCCTTTTTGATCTTCTGGCAAGTCTCTTCCCTACCCTTTCAGGATCAACAGAATAAACTTCCATTCCAGGAATTATAACTCTTACAACAGGTATTTCTATTTCAGGTTTCGTTAAGTCAACAAATAAAACATCATCAAAGTCTGCTTTTTTAAGTAAATTCAAAGTAGTTTTGATATCTTCTTTAAATGATTTACCTGCATGGTTCTTAATTTCATCAAGATCAACAACTTCCTCAGATTCTCCAAACCAGTGTTTATTAATGCGTTTCATCCGCTCGTAACCAGCTTTTCTCATGAAAACTGCACGGGTGGTGTCTTCTCTTGTACCGTGGATTTGAGTGGCCCGACTCTGAGCTACTTCTGTTAAAGCCCTCATAACGGCTATTTCAGGATCTAAATGTGTTCCAACTCCGAGAGTTAGTAATGCAGGGTCTTTTAAGACAGTATCATCCGAAACTGCCGCGATTGTAGCTGCTTCAACATCAGACGTTAAATCAACAAGTTTCACATGAACTCCTGCTTTGCTGAATTTATCTAAAAGTTCTTTAATTAAGGGATTTTCAATAGTTTCGAGGCTTATTTCAGGTGCTTTTCTTCTTTTAATTTCAAATAAGCTCCATGCATCTCTTTCGATTACTTCGGTCATCCCGTGAAATACAGCTTCTTCTATTTTATTTCCAGATGCAAGCCCATTAGTATTGGATTTAAACAAATTAATGTTATTAGTAGCATTATAGGGATGATATACTGCATCTGCAGGTACCAAACATTCCTCATCATCTTTAACATTCACTGCTTTTACCCAGATTAATTCCTTTTTTTGTGGGTCAAAAGGTAGCGGAGGTAATATAAGAGATTTTGGGTCTATAAATTCATCTGATTTTTCATAAAGGCAGCATGTAAATGAATTCTTTTTTTCATTATCCTGTAATTCCGCTGAATATCTTTCAAAAGCCTCCATCATTGCTGATGCTTTTGCCTGGTCTTGTGTAGCTCCTTTACCGGCATATATGCTTACAGCACCTTCTTCTGCTGTTGGACGTATTGCTGAGTAAACTGGAATTCCTATCCTGTCAAGATGAGTAATTTCAGTTACTCTTGTAACTCCAGCAGCTCTTAATTTATCTTTTACCCATTTTATTGTCTCCTCTGGAGCTATTGCTCTGTGAGTGCATCCGAAATATCTTACTGGAACTTCTTTGAACATTTAAGACCACTTAAATTCTTTGAATCATAGTATTAATGATAAAAGGCTGGGGAAATAGCCTATGGCTACAAATCCTAATGATATAACCACAATTAATATCCAGACTAAAGGATTCCATTTTATGACTTTAGATCCATCGAGACCAAAAAAAGGCAGCTGATTGAAGAATGCAAGGAATCCATTTATAAACATCCCTAAATATGCCCAGTAATAAAATTGTCCAGTTATTTTTATAATTAGCAGGAAAAATAAGGCCAAAATAATATTGGTTATTGATCCTGCAATGGAGATTATACCATTTTCTTTTTTACCTATATATTCTCCATGAATATAAACCGCACCTGGTGCTGCAAAAAGAAATCCGAAATATGCTGTAACTAAGCATAAAACCAGACCTTCAATCCACATTTTATATTCTGCCCAAAAACCGTATCTTATTGCCACAAATTTATGGGCTAATTCATGAAATATGAATCCAAAACCAACTACAACAATCGTAATTGGTATTAATGATAGGGAAGTGCTTATATTGCCATCACTTATTAGAATTGCAAAAGCAAATGAGATGACAATTAATGAAATTAAAAGATCCCTGATTTCTGAAGTAGTGAATTTTACCATATTCTTAAAATGTAAATTAATGTATAAAATACTTTTTAATTAAAGTCTCAAAATCATGATTTACTCCCTAACTCCGGATTAAGTTCATAATATTCCTATTCTATAAAAAGAGGGATAAATGAACCTACAATATTAAAATCAATTTATTTTCTTTTTCTCTTTAATTATTTTAAATATTCATCATTATAGATAGATTTTAATTTAATTGGTCACAAATATTATACAAAAAATAGGATATAAAAATGAAAATAAAATGCGAATACTGCAAGATACCAGGTGCATATGGAAATTTAATCTATGAAACTGAATACTGGCAAATTTATCTTGCTCCAAGCCAGAGATATTTAGGTACATGTGTTATTGCACTTAAAAGACACTGCGGGAATTTAGGGAAGTTAAATGTTGAAGAATGGGATGATTTCATTGAAATCCTCGGAAAATTAGAAACTGCCTTAAATAAGGTATTTTCACCAACTTTATTTAATTGGAGCTGCTTTATGAACTCTACATTTAGAACTGCTTCTCCAGAACCTGAAGTGCACTGGCATTTTATACCGAGATATGCTCATAAAGTTGAATTTGAAGGATTAACTTTTGAAGATCCTGATTTTGGATATATTCCCCAGCCAATAGAGCGTAAAATTCCAGAAAATGCGATGAATAAATTATTAAATGAAATAAAAAGGAATCTGAAATTATAATTCTTAAATTATTATTTTAAATAGATTACAGAAATTAAGAAGAATATTCAGCGGGGAGAATTAATGAGAATAATTGATGAAATCCATAAAGAAGACATAGATTCCATGATAGTTCTAAATCCCAAAAATATTGCTTATTTATCGGGTTTTAACCCATCGAGCTTTTCAGTTCTGATTTTGAAAGATGAACCTTTACTTTTAACATCAAAAATGGATTTTGAGGATGCAAATTTAAATACTAAAGTTCCTATTGAAGAATTTAAGTCTTTAGATAAGATTAAAGATTATTTAAAGGGTACTGTTGGGATAGAGAAAAATATAACCCTTGGAATATATAAAAAGCTCAAAATCAGTTCAATGTTTGAAGTAAAAATGACAGATGCAGTTGAAAGGTTAAGGCGTATTAAAACCATGGATGAAGTACAGAATATTAAGAAAGCTGTTGGTATTGCCGAAAATGCAATTAATGCTGTTGAATTTGATTCCAGAAGAAGTGAGAACGAAATTGCTGCCCAGATAGAATATAATATGAGAATTATGGGATCAAAAAAAGCTTCTTTTGATACTATTGTAGCTTCAGGCAGCCGATCTTCACTTCCTCATGCAGAAGTTTCTGATAATTCTCTTGAAATGCCCCTTGTCATAGATTGGGGGGCTACTTACAATAATTACTGTTCTGATACTACAAGAACACTTATTGAAACGGAAAAACAGGAAGAAATATTTGAAATAGTACTTGAAGCTCAAAAAAGTGCTATAGATGTAATAAAACCCGGAATTAAGGCTTCTTATGTGGATAAGGTAGCAAGGAATGTAATTGAAGAATATGGATATGGTGATTCGTTTATTCATTCTACTGGACATGGGGTAGGACTTGAAGTACATGAAGGTCCCTCATTAGCGAAATCTGAAACAATTAAGCTTGAAAAAGATATGGTTGTAACAGTTGAACCAGGTATATATCTTAAAGGTGAATTTGGGGTTCGAATAGAAGATATGGTACTTATTAAAAACAGAGGTAAGGTTCTAAACAAAATTAAAAAGAAAATCGAACTATAATCTGGATTTCAGAATTAAAATTTATGTTCATAAGTAATTAAATAAATTTATTATTGGGATTCGTTTTTAGTTTTTTAAACAGTGCCTATTTATGAAATACCAACATATTAATATGTAAAGAATGAAAATAATACATAAGGTGGAAAAATGGCAATTATTCCCGGCGTACTATCACCAGTATCAAATGTAATTGATGGCATTGTCCCTGAAAAGTACAGTATTAAAATCCAGGAAGCTCTTATTAGGAGCGGGATGTATGTAAAAGCTTCAGACTTAATTACGTTGTGTATTTCTGCAGGAATAGTTTTTGCCTTGCTTGCAGTAGCTCTATCTTTAGTGATAGGCACTAACATTATTTTAGGCATAATTATAGGTTTTATATTGCCTCCTGTGTTAATTGGTATATGGATTTTTTTCATGATGGAGCGAAGGGTTGATGCTATCGAACAGGGCACTCCTGACCTTTTAAGGCAGGTCGCCTCGCTGCTTAGAGCTGGTGTAGGTCTTGAAACAGCACTTGAAGACGTATCAAAACATGGTAAAGGGCCTTTAAATGACGAGCTTAAAAGGGCAGTAATAGAGATCAAAATCGGAAGTACCTTTGATGAAGCTATAATATCAATGGGAGAACGTTTAAAGTCTAAGAATTTAGATAGAACCTTTAGAATGATACTGGAAGGGAGAAGAACTGGTGGAAGTTTATCTGATGTAATTGAAACTGTTGCAGAAGATTTAAGGGCAGTACTTGCTTTAAAAAGGGAAAGAAAAGCAAATGTAATGATGTCAGTAATGTTTCTTATTATTGCAGCGATAGTTGCGGCTCCATTAGCATTGGGAATGATAATGACTTATTCGGGTTTTATTGCAGCTTTAGGTAAAGTAAATCCTCTGGCTGAAGTTGCAGGGACAGCTGCTGGAGGTTACATAATCATTCATTCAATAATTGCAGGGTTGTTAATCGGAATAGTTATGTACGGTAGTGCACGTAAAGGGGTTAAATATTCATTACTTTTGGCTCCAGCAGCCTATGTAATATTTTATGTAATCAAAACATTCGCTGTAGGATTTCTTGGAGCAGGATAGTCGGTGTTGAAAATGCAAATATTAAAAGATGAAAAAGCACAGGGTTCAGCAGAACTTATACTGATTTTTGGTGGAATTATTGTGGTCGTAATTGTTGCTGGCATTTTTTATAAGAATTATGTCCTGGGTCTTGGAGATGAAATCAACAATAATGATCTACAGACAGTTAATAAAAATTTAACTGATTTAAAGGATAAGTTAAGCTAAGATCATATTATTTTTTATTAATCAATTTTTATTTAATTAATTAGGATTTTTAAGGATGTATTTAAGTGTATATGCTGATAGATGGAAAATTTATAGAAAAACCAGAGTATCTAGATATTAAAAACCCTGCAAATAACAGGGTAATAGATAAAGTGCCTTATGGAACCCGTAAGGATACTAAAATAGCAATATCGGCAGCATATAGAGCTTCAAAAATTACCAAAGAACTTCCTTCTCGTTTAATATCAGAGCAATTGTATGATATTTATGAAGAATTATCCAAAAATTCAAAGTTATTCGAAAAATTAATAACCATTGATTGTGGTAAACCAATTAAAGATTCAAAAGAAGAGGTGAATCGTTCTAAACAGACAATTTTACTTTCTGCTGAAGAATCTAAAAGAATATATGGAGAAACCATTCCCCTGGATGCTTGTTTAGGTGGTGAAGAAATGATTGGATTCACTGCAAGAATTCCTCTGGGAGTGATTGGAGCAATTACTCCATTTAATTATCCTTTAAATCTAGTTATTCATAAAGTTGCACCGGCAATAGCAGCCAAAAACACAGTTGTGGTAAATCCATCTACAAAAGCACCACTTGCATCCCTTAAATTCGCTGAAATTGCCAGTACATACCTTGAAAATGGAGTTTTAAACGTTGTTTCAGGTCCAGGCAGTGAAGTTGGAGATGAAATTGTTAAAAGTGAGCTTGTAGATAAAATATCATTTACTGGAAATATTGAGACAGGCTTATCCATATCAAGGAATGCGGGAATGAAAAAGTTAACCCTTGAACTTGGTGGAAATGACCCATTGCTTATTCTGGAGGATGCAGACATTGAAAAAGCAGTCGAAGCTGCTGTTAGAGGTTCATATCTTAATGCAGGGCAGGTGTGCGTTGGTGTTAAGCGAATAATTCTTGATAGCAAAATTGCCGAAGAATTTACCGATAAATTCGTTAAATCCACCCAAAAATTGAAAGTGGGAGATCCTATGGACATTAAAACGGATGTAGGCCCATTAATCAATGAAGATGCAGCAATTGATGTGGAAAAAATTGTTAATCAAGCCATTCATGATGGTGCTGAGTTATTGTGCGGTGGAAAACGAGAAGGATCGTTTTATATGCCCACAGTTCTGGATAAAGTCCATTCAAAGATGGATGTTGTTCAAAATGAAACCTTCGGCCCAATATCTCCGTTAATACATGTAAATGGTATTGATGAAGCTATAAATGTTGCAAATGATACCAGATATGGTTTACAAGCAGGAATATTTACAGATAACATTAAAAGCGCTCTGAAAGCTGCTAAAAAAATAGATGCAGGCAGTATTATTATAAATAAACAATCTACTTACCGTAGTGATAACATGCCTTTTGGCGGATGCAAAATGAGCGGTATGGGAAAAGAAGGCATTAAATACGCAGTTGAGGAAATGACCAGGACAAAGCTTTTTATTTTTAACTCCATTTAGATATCATAGACTTTTAAGGATTATTTTAGTAATAAAAACCTATAGAACTGGAAAAACTTTATTAATTTGTTTTAATATATAATAAAAATACGTTAGATTTTATGATATTTCAATTAATTGTTTGGGGTAATTCTTGCAAAGGTGGTTATATGGATCTAAATGAACGTATTCATGAATGCCAGGAAGCGGTAGAGCTGCTTTTAAATAAAAAAATTTTAGATGTTAAATTTAAGCCATATAATAACAATTGCTGGAGGCTTTATATTATAACTAATAAGGGTAAACTTATTTTAACTTCTTGTAAAGACTGGGACTGTCCCGCTATTGAAAAAAAGGATTTCTAAAATTTTTGGAGGTTTTTTTTTGCAAAATTCCAAATTTCTTTTCAGCCATCTGGAGGAACTTCTTGATTTTAAGAATGATAATAAAACTGCGTTAATCACTGATATTGATGGGACTATAAGTGAAATTGTTCCTACACCTATGGAAGCAGTGGTAAATCCCGATATGAAAGATACGATAAAAAAACTTGTAGATAAATTTGAATTAACCGGTGTAATGACAGGTAGAAGCATTAGAAATGCTTTAGATATGATGGAAAATGAAAATCTTATTTATATTGGGAATCACGGCCTCGAACAATACAAAAATGGAAAGATATATATTGAATCTGAAGTTAAAGAGTTTATTCCAATAATTAATGAAGTTGGAGAAAGTATTAAAAACCAATTAAGCAATTATGATTGTATTTTATTTCAAAATAAAGAACTGAGCTTTACAGTCCACTACAGATTATGTGATGATGGAGAAAAGATAAGAAAAATAGCACTGGATGCTATTTCAAAAATAAAAGGCTCTAACCTACTTAAAATTGGGGAAGGCCGTAAAGTTATAGAGATCAGACCACCAGTGGGACATGATAAAGGTACAATTTTATATAAACTGATTTTAGAAAATAATATCAAAAAAATCATTTATTCAGGCGATGATATTACTGATGCAGATGCTTTCATCAAGCTTAATGAACTTAATAAGCAGAAAAGAGTTAAAGCAGTCAGTATTGTAGTAGTTTCAAAGGAAACGCCAGAATACGTAAAGGAAAGTGCCACCTATTATGTTAAGAACGTAAATGAAATTAAGGAATTCTTTAACTGGATATCTGAAGATTGATTTATTTACCAATAAATATCCTTACTCTCATTCCTTCTTTTTTTTCGATAATACTGGCAGTAAGCGGAATAAAATGAGAATCTATAAGAAGTCGCAAGTATGTGGCATGTTTGGCGGGTAATTTAAGTGGGCTTTTAATTTTACGGGTTTTTGTACGTATTTGACATCGTAACATGTCATGTTTATCCACATAAAGCAGGGCATCCATCCCATCTTCCAGATCCTCAACTTCAAATGTTCGAAGATGCATGCCCGCGTCAATGGTGTCTGGGAATTTAGATCCTCTTTTACCTTTTCTAAACATTTCATGAGCATCTGAGGATTTTATTCCTTTATCAATGCCTGAAGCAACGAACCATGCTCTTTCAATCACACTTTCAACTGTCTGATCTGGAGGAATAATCTCTTCTGCTTGATAAGTCTTAATAAGCTCAAAAACTTCTTTTCGACTTACATCCTGCTCAACTGAACTTATTGCAAGTCTGGTAAGAACAGGACCATATCCTGCCATTCTCAAGGATGCCCATATTTGGTCTTCATTTCGATATTGTCTGCCTTTAATTATGGCATCTGCTGCATTAGCATTTATATGTGCTATATTGAGCAAATTCGGTCTTGAATATGTGTTTAATCTTTTGGTGATTCTTTCAATGTTTCTTTTTCCAGGAATATTTCCATTTTTAATTTCTTTTTCAATTATCTTTACTGTAGACTCAGGAAGAACTTTTTTTACTTCACCTGGAATTTTGAAGTTGTTTTCTATTATTTTCGCCCTGATTTCTCTTCCTGAAATTTTACCCCCCATTTTAAGTTCTGGAATTATATGAAATTTCATTTTTCTTTTATATTTCTTATAAAGGAATTCGTTTACTGCAAACCAGCGTATTACGTTACGGTTAGGGAGGTTTCGAGGAATCCCACTGAATATCCCTCTTTTTGCAAATGATGAGGCATATTTCTGGATTTTTTTAGTGGAAACATTTGCAGCATCCACATAATCAACAACACCATCTTCTATCATCATTGCAATTCTTATAGGAACTGTATATGCAAGTGTAAGCCGATGATGCATGCCTTCAATGGGTACAACCCTATCAGCTCCAGCTTTAATGGCCATTTCACGCCTTGCTTCATAATTTGCGAAAAATGGGGCGTGATTAGCGCTGTAATCTTTATTTAAGTAAATTACAACTTCTCCACCAGTATTTTTGGCAATTTCTCGTCCTTTCTCTATTAATTTGACATGCCCATTGTGTACAGGGTCAAAATCAGCGCTGATTCCAATCAAGTAAAATTCTCCCAATTTCTTTTTAAACTATTTTTCAAAATTATTTTATAGATTCGTTCATGATTTGAATGTTGTGCTTATCACGGTTTAAAGTACTGTTATTGTTTGATAAAATTTAACTTGAATTAACCAGGGACTGAAATTTATCTATTGTTGATTTAAGCAACATGATATGTGCTGTTACAGCTATCCCAACAATTGCAAGCAGTATGATGAGGTAAATTTGATTAGAAAGGATAACAGATGATGATATTAGCATTATCCATAAAAAAATGATACTTTTTAGCTTTATATTTAAAGGCACGCCTTTTTTATTTTTATAATTTTCTATATAGCTTCCAAAATATCTGTTGTTTGAAATCCACATTTCAGCCTTTTTTGAACTTCTACCAAAACAGAAAACTGAGACTAAAATAAAAGGGGTAATTGGTAGCAATGGAAGAACGGCTCCAGCAACACCTATTCCAAAAAAAGTCGTACCCAAGCTTAAGAAAAGTAATTGTTTTAATTCCATGATTTAAGATCCTGATTGCAGACTCATTCGGTGAAATGTTCTTCGAATATCTTTATTAAGTCATATGGTTCTTTTATTATGGATGTTTTATGCATTTTGGCAAGTTTCTGAACGTGTTCAACATCTTCTTTACGTATAGAAATCTTTAAATCTTTTCCGTTGGGGAGTTTAGTAATCGTGACGCCTTCTTCATAATCAGATGGCAATATATAAATTGGAATATCTGCTTTCTGACCCATAATTGCAGCATTGGAAATCAACATGTCTCCCATTCTCATGGTTATTTTTGCAACGGTGTTAGATGTGGTCGGTGCAATCAACATGAACTCATACTTATCTAACTGAATATTACCTGCTAAAAATGGTGCATTGGCATTAATTTCAACCCAAATTTTTCAAAGCTCGTTTCCAGTCCATTGGATAGGCCGTAATATTTCATAACCTGATCTCCTGATTTTGAGATGAAAATGTCTATGTCAATCATGTCTTTATTTTTTTCATGGTTTTCACTGGGTTTTCTATTTTTTCACCAGCACCTGTAATTCCCCATGCAATCTTCTTTTTTTTATATTTAAATTCCTCCTAAATCTTAAAAAGAATTTAAATAATAAATGAGGTGGTTAACTTCTAATTGAGTTTTTCAGCATGTGTAAGAGCTTTCAGCATGATTATTTTAGCTTCTTGTTGAATTTACTCTTTCTTCCTGAGTCATTGAAGCTAATTCTTTAACACGTGCCACATCCAGCCCAATACCATCTGCTACTCTTGTCCCATACTCCTCGTCGCATTTGTAGAATAAGGCGGTCTGTCTGTATTGAATGTTTTCATTTGCATTTCCAAGATGGCCGACTATATTTGAAACCAGATTGGATTTATTCTGTTTATCCAGAACTCTTCTGTATAACTCGCCAGCCTGTACGAAGTCAACATCTTCTGTAGATCTTGTATGTCTGTCAATTATTGCCTGAACTTCTATGGTTGGGGGATTAAATGAAATGTCGGGTTCTGGACCGTTCATTGAGTTTGGATAATAGTTGGGGCCTGATCCTCCATTACCATCCACATTCATATAACTGTCTCTTTCATAGTTGGCAATTTTCACGTTTTTAGCTCTATTAACTGGAATTTGATGATGATTTGCACCTAATCTATGGCGTTGCGTGTCTTCATAAGAAAATAGTCTTCCCTGTAGCAGCCGGTCAGGTGATGGGCCTATTCCAGGTACGAAGTTTGATGGTGCGAATGCTGCCTGTTCTACTTCTGCAAAGAAGTTCTCTGGATTTCTGTTTAAAACCATTTTACCCAGTGGAATTAATGGGTAATCACCGTGATACCATACTTTCGTAATGTCAAATGGATCAAATTTATATTCTTTGGCTTCTTCTGGTGTCATTATCTGGACGTATACGTCCCATTGTGGGTGATTACCATCTTTTATTGCATTATAAAGGTCTTCGGTTGCATGGTTCGGATTTTCTCCAGCCATTTTCACTGCTTCATCGTTAGTAAAGGTTTTGTTGCCTAATGTTGTTTTAAAGTGTACTTTAACCCATACATATTCATTATTTTCATTGTACCACATGAAAGTGTGGCTGGAGAAGCCGTCCATGTGGCGGAATGAGTATGGTGTCCCTCTGTCAGAAAATAGAATACTGACTTGATGAACTGATTCAGGAGTTAGTGATAGGAAGTCCCAGAACATATCTGCGTCTGGTAAATTGGTTTGAGGGTGCCTCTTTTGTGTATGGATAAAATCAGGGAATTTTATGGCATCTCTAATGAAAAATATGGGGGTATTATTTCCAACCAAGTCGTAATTTCCTTCTTCGGTGTAAAATTTGACTGCAAATCCTCTGGGGTCACGTGCTGTATCGGCTGAGCCTTTTTCTCCTCCTACTGTTGAAAATCTTACAAATACATCGGTTTTTTTGCCAACTTCTCCTAAAAATTTGGCTCTTGTGTATTTGGAGAGGTCATTAGTAACTTCAAAATATCCATGTGCTCCTGCACCTTTAGCATGTACAACACGTTCTGGTATCCTTTCTCTGTCAAAATGTGCTAATTTTTCAATTAGATGAACATCTTGAAGTAGTGTATAACTGGATCCTTCGCCTGTAGTTATTGATGCTTGGTCATTTGGCACTGGATGTCCTTTATTTGTGGTTAATTTTTTATTTTCCATAAATATCCTTCTCCACCTATAGATAGTTCTATATAGAATCAAGTTCTATATAAGACTTTCTTCGATACATTTTTATTTCAAAAGAACAATTAACTATAACTATGGAAGAGAAGTTTCGGGAATATGGAATTAAAATCACTCCTCAAAGGCTGGAATTAATTAAAAAGCTAAAGGAATTAGAGAAGTCTCATCCTTCATTTAACGATGTTTATAAAGCTATTAAAGCTACACATCCCAATGTAAGCAAGTCTACTGTGTATGAAAATCTAAAACTACTGGTTGAATTGGATATTATAAGAAGTTTCCATTATAAGGGCGAAATTCATTATGAAATGAATTCTGAACCTCATGTGAATTTAGCTGAACCCAATGGGAAGATAAGAGACATTAAAAATGATGAAATTAAGAAACATCTTGCTGAAATTGAACGAATTATAAATGAAGAAGAAGGGATAAAAATTAAGACATTAATGGTTTTTGTTGAGTAATTAAACCTGCAATAGAGATTTATACAGAATTTATCTTTCATCATATATTAAAAATTTTTTAAAAGAAAATTTGAATATAGGAGGTAAATTTATGGATAAAAGAGAAAATAAAAGGACACCCCTTTTGGGAGATGATTTCCCTAAAATGAAAGTAGAAACTACTCATGGGGTGATAGAACTCCCACAGGAACTTTCTGGGAAATGGTTTGTTCTTTTCAGCCATCCTGCAGATTTCACGCCTGTTTGTACCACAGAATTCTATGCTTTTCAAAAAAGGTATGATGAATTCAAAGAAATGAACTGCGAACTCATTGGATTAAGCGTAGATCAGGTCTTTGCACATATAAAATGGGAAGAATGGATAAAGGAAAATCTGGATATTGAAATTCAATTCCCAATAATTGCAGATACGGGAGCAGTTGCAGAGACACTTGGCCTTATTCATCCGGGGAAAGGAACAAATACTGTCAGAGCAGTTTTTGTTGTAGATGCAGAAGGTAAAATACGAATCATGCTTCACTATCCACAGGAATTAGGTAGAAATATGGATGAAATTATAAGAATAGTAAAAGGTATGCAAACTGCAGATAAAAACAATGTTGCCATGCCTGCTAATTGGCCAAATAATGAACTAATAAAGGATCGAGTAATAGTTCCACCAGCTAAAGACGTGAAAACATCAAAAGAACGGCTCGAAAAGGCAAAGGCAGGAGAATTTGAATGTTATGACTGGTGGCTTTGCCATAAGAAATTATAATATTATAGAAGAGTTTTAATACCCTTATATAACTCTTCATAGATTTTTCCTTTTTTAAATAAATAATATAAAATAAAGTACCAAATGGAGGATAAAAAAAATGAAAAAAACATTAGAAAATTTAGCAAAAGCTTTTATTGGAGAAAGTCAGGCAAGAAATAGATACACCCTTTATGCAAAAGTTGCAAAAAAGGAAGGATATGAACAGCTTGCAGAAATCTTTTTAAATACAGCAGAAAACGAAAGAGAACATGCAAAATGGGCAATGCGGATGATTAACAGCTTAAAAGAAGAAGGACAACCAGAAGAAATTATCGTTACAGCAGATGCTCCAACAACTCTCGGAACCACTGTTGAAAACCTTAAAGCCACAATTGCAGGGGAAAATCATGAATACGCTGTTATGTACCCTGAATTTGCAGACACAGCTGAAGAAGAAGGATTAAATGATATTGGTAAAAGATTAAGAGCCATAGGAAACGTAGAAGAACACCATGAGGGTAGATTTAAGGATATTTTGAAAGAAATAGAAGCAGGAACTGTTTACAAGAAAGATAAAGAAGTTGAATGGGTCTGCAGAAAATGTGGATACGTACAGTCCGGTATGGAACCACCAGAAGAATGCCCTTCATGTGATCATCCTGCAAAATATTTCCAGATTAAATGCGAAGAATTCTAATTTTTTAATTTAAAATTTTTTTTTCTCAAATTGATGCATTAATTAAATTTGCATCAATAATTTTTTTTACCTGTTACAACTGAAATTCAAAAGTTTATATAGTATGAATGACACTTTGTAATTTAATGACGCAATGTCATTTTATAACAGGGTGTTTATTTATGACGAAAGTCATTGAGGAATTTAAATGAGTATTAAAGATCGGAAAGAAAAAGAAAAAGAAATCAGGCGTAAACAAATAATGGACACTGCCGAAAACTTATTCTTTAAAAATGGCTATGAAAATGTTACAATGGCTGATATAGCTGAAGGTACAGAGCTTGCCAGAAGTACATTATATCTCTATTTCAAAAACAAGGAAGAGATATATCTGGCTATAGCAATTCGCGGCTCAAAGATACTTAATAAAATGTTCAATGAATCTTACAAAAAAGGTAAAACAGGAATTGAAAAGATGACAATGCTTGCAGAAGCGTTTTCCAAATTTTATAAAGAATATCCTGGTTATTATAATGCTAACTGGTTTTCTCATAGCGTACATTTCGAGGAAGACTTTCCTGAAATTGACGAATTAATAAAAATAAGGACAGAAAGTTTTGCTATAGTTGGAAAAACTTTCCAAATGGGAATAAAAGATGGAACTATCAGATCTGATGCAGATCCAGTAAAATCTGTCCTTGTTTTGACCGCTTCAATACAGAATGTTCTCAATTTAACTCCTGCTGTTGAACTGCACATGAAAAATAACAATTTGACCCACGATGAGCTTATTAATTATGCTGTGGACATGATGATTCACTCATTTGAAAATAAACAAGCTAAAAAATAAAATAAAATTGGTGATATTTAGTGTTAGAAGAAAATATTTGGACCCACTTTGGAAACTGGTGGGCAGTATTAGTTTGGATAGCAATTTATGCTGTATTCCTTTTGTTTGTACCGTTTTATAAAAAGAGTCGTGTAAAGCCTACAGGTATTTATCTGGCATTTATAGTGGCTTTTGCAATTGAAATGTTTGGTGTACCGTTTAGTATGTTTGCCTTGGGCTGGGCATTCGGTATCTGGTTACCTGAAGGCGTATTTTGAGGTCATACTCTTGGAAGTTATATAGGAGATCTCGGAACATGGATCGGGGTCTTAATATCTTTAAGTGGTGTTGCACTTGTTCTGGTTGGATGGAATAAGATCCATAAAAATTACTGGATCAAAGAAACTGGTGAAGGAAAACTGGTTACAGATGGTATTTACAAATACATATGTCACCCCCAATACACGGGTTTCTTCCTTATAACCCTTGGAATAATGTTTGAATGGGTTACAATACCTTTAATTGTTCTTTACATGTTGCTCCCCCCCCTCTATTATGGACTTGCAAAGAAAGAAGAAAAAGACATGGAAAATGAATTTGGTGCAGAATATGAAGAATATAGAAAGAAAACAAAGATGTTCGTACCTTATATAGTTTAAAAGCGTCTTTTTTTCTAATTTTTTATTTTTAATATGTATTGTTGCATTGACAATTATTGTCATTACAATTGTTGCATTGGCAACGCTTATATACTAGTATTATACAATTTAATATTACAAATTGAAATTTTTTTTCAAAAATTTAAAGCGCCAAAATATTATCTTTCACAATTAATAGTTCTATTTTCTAAAAATAATATCTTAAATTATACTAAAAGTTTAACAGTGTGCTTAAATTTAAAAAAAAATCTATTAAGGAGTAATTATCGTGTATAATGCAAAAAAATTACTGGAAAGCGATGATTCAGAGATTTCTCTGGGTTTAATAGCATCAATGATCCATCGTACACGTATGATATTCATAAATGATAAAATAAAAGATATGGATATTAATGCGGGCCAGATACCGTTTCTTATGGTGCTTTCACGCGAAGAAGGTATTACTCAAGATGATCTGGCATCCCATTTTCACATAGATAAGGGAACAGTTGCTCGGGCATTAAGGAGATTAGAAGATAACAAATATCTTTTCAGGGAAATTGACCCTGAAAACCGTAGAAGACACCTTATATATCTAACCAGTAAAGGAAAAAGTACAGTTCCCAAAATAATGAATATTGATATGGAATGGGAAGGTTCAATGCGTTCCCAGATTCCTGAAGATGAATATAATCAAATATATAATATTTTAAAAAAAATGGCACTAAATTGCCTGGAAAAAGTTGACAAAAATGGAGAAAAATAATGAGTTCAAATAATAATCAAAATTCTAAAGGAGATATAGATAAACGTATCTCCATGATTACAGGTGATCCTAAAAAGGCAATACGTACACTTTCAGTGCCCATGATAGTCTCAATGTTTCTAATGATGGCTTATAATCTTGCGGACAGTATATGGGTTGCTGGGCTTGGGCCAGATGCACTTGCTGCAATAGGTTTTATAACACCACTCTTTATGATAGCTGTAGGGCTTGGTAATGGTCTTGGAGCTGGAGCAACTTCTCTAATTGCAAGATGTATAGGTGCGAAGAATAAAAAAGGTGCAGATAATGCGGCAATACATTCAATTATCATTACTATTGGGCTTTCTGCTATTTTAACAGTAATGATTTTGATATTTCTTCCAGGTATTCTTACTGCCATGGGTGCTGGTGAAACAGTTGGGCTGGCAACACAGTATGGTCAAGTAGTATTTGGAGGGTTGGTTTCTCTAATATTTTCCAGTGTTGCATCAGGAATTTTAAGGGCTGAAGGAGATGTAAAAAGGCCCATGTATGCAATAGCAGCAACTGCAGTCTTAAATATAGTCCTTGACCCTATATTTATCTATTACTTTGGATGGGGTGTTGCAGGAGCTGCATGGGCAACAGTACTATCTTCAGGTATTGCATCCGGTTTAATGGTCTACTGGCTGCTTTTAAAAAGAGATACTTATGTTTCATTTTCCAGAAGTGACTTCACACCAAGCTGGAAAGTAATAAAGGATATACTGGCTGTTGGATTACCTGCAAGCGCTGAATCATTTGTTATGTCCACTTTAGGTATAGTTTTAAACGCTATGCTGGTCATAACGGGGGGAACAGAAGCTGTAGCTGTCTACACTGCGGGATGGAGAATTGTGATGATGGCCATGATTATTTCCATAGGAATTGGTACTGCATCAATAACTGTAGCTGGGGCAGCATATGGTGCTAAGAATTATAAAAATCTTTCTGTTGCGCTAAATTACTCTGCTAAATTAGGTTTAATGATTGCGGTCATTACAGGGGCTATTATGTACATATTTGCCAATAATATAGCTGGAATTTTCTCTTATTCCTCTCAAAGTGCTTCTATGGCGCCTTCAATCGCTGCTTTCTTGCAGACGATGTATCCGTTCTTGATTATAGTGCCTGTTGGAATTTCAGCCAGTTCAATATTCCAAGGAGTTGGAAAGGGAATAACTGCATTAGTTCTTACTATAATTAGACAGGTAGCATTTGTTCTGGTATTTGCCTATTTATTCGCCTTCACTCTTGGATTGGGCACTTATGGTGTCTGGTGGGGATTGGTAGTAGGAAATATATGTGGAGGTGCAAATGCTTATTTCTGGGCAAACAGATATACTAAAGGTCTTAAAAGAAATTATATTAAGGATAAACCTCTAAAAATCGATACAATACCCGGAAAATAGTATTCAAATTCTTAATTAAAGGACTATAATTATCCTTTAATTTCTTTTTTAAGTTGATTTTATCATTAAATACAAATTTTAAGCTGTTTCTAAGTAATCTCTTTTTAAGTAATTTTTAATTTATTATCATATTTATTTGTTAAAAAGTATTAATTATTTTAATAAATATATCAGAGTTTTTTGCCCTGAAAATCATCCTCAATTCATTGGAGTTTACTGGGGAGAAGTGAGCAGTGATGGTTGTCAGGAAATTATGTACATTTCAATTTTTCGATAAGAATCTAAAAAATTGGAACTATTCTGGATTAATGGATGTTTTTAATGCAGATGAGGGATATGGGTTGGTTTTACTGTAAAAACTAGTGGGGAATTATCTAAAGCAATTAAAATGGCTATAGACCATAAAGAAGGACCAGTCTTAATTGAATGTCAGATTGATCATGATGATACCAGTGATGAACCTGGTGTGGGGTAATAAGGTGAGCGAGGCAAATAAACGCCTGCCTATGCGATGAACTATTAAAAAATTCCAATTATTCTCTAAATTCAGGTAAAATCTCTCTTTCACAAAATTCAATGAATCATTGCTGATTTTTGTTTACATCATGAATGTATATATGGTCAAAACATGCTCTGGAGTATTCCTTATTATCAGAATTATTAATAAAAAATTTAATTTAGCTATTAAAATCTATTTATTTCCTATATTTTGTAATATTTATAAATTTAAAACAAAAAAATAAATATGAGTTATTAATAAAGATATATACGTTAATTGTTAACTTAATAAGCTGAAAAATTTTAATTGTGTTATAAAACGAAAATTATTTATAATTTTAAGAGTTAGTAATGGATAACATGATGGATGAGGGACTGGAATTATTCTCATTAACAAGTGGAGAATATTACACTATATTTGAGAATATGCAGGAAGGAATAACCGTTTACAGAATTATATATGACAATAGCGGAAATGTAGTTGATTTAATTATTAAATATGCCAATCCTGCATCTTCAACCAGTAAAATGTTCCTTAATAAAAAATTCACAGGTAAAAGTATCACCAAACTTTATGGACCCAGAGCCATATCGTCTTTTATTGATGAAGTTAATGAAATAGTTTCAACAGGGAAAATAAAAAAATATGAGACATATTCATCTTTAATAGATAGTTATTTCTTAACTTCGGCATTTTCACCTGCAAAGTATTTGTATGTAACTTTAACCTCAGATATTACTGAAGAAAAAAGAGCAGAAAAAATTCTTCTTAATGCTAAAGATAATCTGGAAATTAAGGTTCAGGAACGTACAAAAGAACTTCTGACACTAATTAAAGAAAAAGAACTACTCATAAGAGAGGTTCATCATCGCGTAAAAAATAACCTTCAGATCATCAGTTCGCTTCTCAATCTTCAGATTCCTTATATCAAAGATCCAGAATCAATTGAATTTTTCAAAGAAAGCCAGAATCGTGTTAGATCTATCTCAATGATTCATGAAAAACTTTATCAATCCAATAATCTCCAAAAAATTGACTTTGGGAACTATTTATCCAATATTATGGTAAATTTGTTCCAGACATATGCAGTTGATCAGAATTTAATAAAGTATGAAATTAACTGTGATAATATAATTATGAACATTGAAACTTCTGTTCCATGTGGTTTAATTTTGACTGAACTAATTACTAATTCAATTAAACATGCCTTTCCATATAATAAAAATTATCAATTGGATAAGGAAGAATTTAAAAATAATTCAAAAATATCGGTTTCATTATATTTAGAGAATGGTTATATTAATTTAGTAATGAAAGATAATGGCGTTGGGTTTCCAGAAGATTTAGACTTTAAGAATACTGAATCTTTAGGATTGCGGCTCGTAAATTTACTTGTTAATCAGTTAGATGGTGATATTGAACTTCAAAGAAATGAAGGAACAGAATTTGCCATTAAATTTAAAGAATTAAACTATGGAGATAGAATTTAAGAGCTATATTCTACATTTATTTAATATATTATTTTATCTAATTAAATTGGTAGTTGAACGGGTGATTTCAGAGAATTCAACATCCCCTATCCAGTTTCTCTTGCATTCACACTTAAATTCTTCTGGAATTGTCTGACTAAGGTTAGAATCAATAATCAAATTCTTAAATTTTTTATTGCATTTTTTACAGTTAAAAGGACCCCTTCGAGTCCCAAAACCTGAAGTATCCATTATTACGGGAATTTTAACTTCATTTCTAACTCTTTTTATAATTTCAAGTATACTCCATATCCATGGTGGTTTGTAGGAACCTCTGCGCCATAAAAGTTCCATTAGAGTTCCTTTATGGATGGTTGCAGGACAGAAGGATATTCTGTCAACTCCAGCTTTTTCAGCATATCTGGCAGAAGCGACTGCATCTTCAATAGCTTCTTTTTCAGAGGTTAAAATTGGTTTAACAAATAGATAAGCTTTGGATGTGATTTTATAATCTGACTTTAAACTTTTAATTGTGTTAATAGCTCTTTCAAAGTCCTCATTTAAAAATCCCTTATTAATTTTATATTTTTTGATGTAATCGCTACTACTTTCAAGCCCAATACTTACCTCAAATATTTTATCATGCAAAAGATTGCAACATTCTTGAAGAACTTCTTCACTAACAAATTCTGGACGAGATTCTACCACAACTTCCTCAATGTTTTCTTCGTTATTCAGTGTCTTTAAAATTTCATCACGTGCTTTTTTAGGTAATTCATCTTCATTTAAAAAGCTCCCTGAAACAAAGATTTTAAGAGCTGTTTTTGGTTTTATTTCATGTCTTGACATTAAATTTTTGAATATGTCAACTAATTCATCTGAAGTTACTGTTTCAAGGGGTGAATCTGCAATATAACTACACATTGTGCATCCGCCAGATTCAGAAAGCGCATGCACACATCCTGGTGTTGGTAATATAATAAAAATGGCATTTCCTTTTCCAGAATAGAGCAGGTCTTCTGATGACCAGGATGCAGAAAGTTCAACTGGTAATTTTTTATCCATTCTTTGTAGGGCATTCTTTCTGATGTCTGACATTAAATCTTGAATTTCCATAATTTCACGGTTAAATGGTATTTGATCAAATAAAATGAGTATAGTTAACGCATTTAAATATGTAGAAGTATGGTATTAAAATTTGTTTATGAAATATAATAAGTGTTTAAAAAATAGTGTTATCTCAAAATAAAAAAAGGAAAAAAGTTAGATTTAGAATCTGTCTATAACTTCTCCTAATAATTTTATGGATTTTTCTTTGTCAGGACCAATTGGTGAACCTGCCACGTATTGGGTTACACCCATTTTTCCGAGAGCTTCGATTTTTGGTACGAAGTCGTCTGGGGTTCCTACAACAGAGAATGCGTCCATTAAAGCGTCATCTACAGCACCAATTGCTCCACCGAAGTCTCCTTTACCTAAGAATTCTCCGAATTTAGCTCCAGTGTTTGGATCTAGTCCGTGTCTCTGGAATACTGGTGGTGGTGATCCTGCTGCGATGAATGCAACTACAATTTTTGCAGCACCTAATGCTTTGCCTTTATCATCATCTATAGAACAGCAGGTGTATGCTGCAACGTCTACATCGGATAATGATTTACCTGCTGATTCTGCTCCTTCTTTTATCAGTGGAACTGCAGCTTCAAAGTCTTTTGGGTTTGATGCGTTAATTAATGCACCGTCTGAGATTTCTCCAGCGGTTTTGAGCATCATCGGACCTTGTGCGCCCATGTAAATAGGGATTTTTTCCTGAACAGCTTTTGTACCCATTAAGTTTGCACCGCTTTCTGTTTTTTTGCCTGCAAAGAGGGTTTCAATCATTGCGACTGCATCTTTGATGGTACTAACTGGTTTTGTCCATTCGATTCCAAGAGCATCGAAGGTAGCTTTGTCACCAGGACCCATACCTAATGTTGCTCTTCCATTTGATATTTCATCTAATGTTGTAACAGCAGATGCTGTTATTGCTGGGCTTCTTACATAGGGGTTGGTTACACCAGGACCCATCTTAATGGTCTCAGTTCCATCGGCAATTAATGCCAGGGTTTCATATACGTTCTTGTTGTTGTAGTGGTCTGTAATCCAAGCGTATTCAAAACCTACGTCTTCAGCTAATTTGACTAGCTTTACTATTTTTTCAATAGGTTCATTTGGAACAAATTCAATACCAAACTTCATAGTTTATCACCATTTTAAAATTTATCTGGAGTATAAAAATACTTTGTGTTTTAATTGCAATCGAAAGGTATAAATAGGTGATTTAAAACGACCTCTTCAGTTTTCTGTAAAAATACACTAAATAGATTTTATTATATGTAGAACTTGAACAGGTTAAGGGAAATAAAAAATTTATAGGGAAATGACTACATTAAAAAGGCATATTTATAGTTAAAATTAAATGTGAATTTGTAATATTAGTTTTAAAAGTGTTAATGATGATTATTTTCAATTAAAGAACAGCGAAGTATTTTTTCTATTATTTATAATGTATATGATATTATGCAAGATACAAAAAACTTATATTTCATGAAATTGATACTTTTATGTCGCAATAAGAAATAAATTATTTTATTGCAATAATTTCTAAAAAACTTGTAAAGCTACAAGTCTTTAGTATATTGTGCGTTAAGGTGTGAAGCAAAATTTCAACCTTTTTGCAGAAAATTCTAAAAAACTTGTAAAGCTACAAGTCTTTAGTATACTATGTGCTACGATTTAAGGCGTCAGCTGGAGTATGAAAATATCAGACTATGAAAGCTGTTTTTCCGATTGTAGCTAAATATATGAGGACTTAAACCCTTGCGAACAGCAAACGTTTAAGTTTGATGTTGGTCTAGTAGATGTGGTGACATTTGGTTGCTACTGATACCCCCTTTAATTTTCCAAAAATTAAATTAAAATTTTAAAATTAAGTTTACTTATTAAGTATACTTCCAAAGCACAATTTACTCCGCTTTTAAACGTGTAAATCCGTTTGATCCTGGCGGAGGCCACTGCTATTGGGGTCCGATTAAGCCATGCAAGTCGAACGATCTTCGGATCGTGGCAAACGGCTCAGTAACACGTGGATAACCTACCCTTAGGACTGGAATAACCCCGGGAAACTGGGGATAATACCGGATACATGGAGTTTCCTGGAATGGTACTCCACTTAAAGCTCCGGCGCCTAAGGATGGATCTGCGGCCGATTAGGTAGTTGGTGGGGTAAAGGCCCACCAAGCCGATTATCGGTACGGGTTGTGAGAGCAAGAGCCCGGAGATGGAACCTGAGACAAGGTT